>Ga0315538_1000327_pt1 | contig 30889 bp, 29 predicted proteins | sample SalMarSW160230MG_2_FD_203834 | JGI IMG/M metagenome (GOLD analysis project Ga0315538, IMG submission 203834) | Salt marsh sediment microbial communities from the Plum Island Ecosystem LTER, Massachusetts, United States - Salt Marsh Sediment SW1601-230 ...
GTCGCCGTTACGATCGAGTTCTGGGGTCCGCTGGCCGTGGCGGTGCTGGGCTCGCGGCGGATCCTGGATCTGGTGTGGGTCGCGCTGGCAGCGGCCGGCATCTACGTCCTGGCGGGCGGACGGGTCAACGCCGATGACGCAGCGGGAGTCGCCGCGGCTGCGACGGCCGGCGGCTGCTGGGCGCTGTACATCCTGGTAGGGCGGCGGATGGGGCGGCACTGGCCCGACGGTCGAGGCCTGAGCCTGGCCATGTTCGTGGCCGCCCTGCTGGTCGTGCCGGTGGCGGCTGTCTTCGCCGACCCGCGGCCGCTGCTCGCCGCACCGCCGGCCCTGGCGGGCGGCCTGGTCGTGGCCGTCTTCAGCAGCGTGATCCCGTACTCGGTGGAGATAGCGGCCCTGCGCCGCCTGCCCGCCCCGACGTTCGGCGTTCTGATGAGCCTGGAGCCGGGTGTCGCGGCGCTGGTCGGCTTCGTGGGCTTGGGCCAGATCCTGGGCCTGTCAGACATCGCCGCCATAGCCTGCGTGGCCGTCGCCTCGGCCGGAGCCAGCATCTCGGCCCGGCGCTTCGCTCCGACCGTGGGGGAGCTGGAGGCGGCCTGAGCGGCAGGCGCCGCCATTCTGGCATCCTGACGTAGCGGCCGGCCGCCCTGTTCGATGCGCTTGCCCGATTGACGGCCTCTCGCCGGGCGGTTATTCTGCCGTTCGCCCCACCGTAATCGCCGCAACCACTTTGCGCGATGCGGCGGCGCTCTCCCCACACTGCATTCGCCCCACACAGGTTTCTGCCACCTATGCCTGCCAACGCTTCCGATCAGCACTCCCGCAACCGCCGCCCCCGCCGCCGCTCCACGAGCCGCGCCCCCCAGGCCGACTACGACGAGTATCAGGACGGCGATTCGCGAGACATGGACATCACCGAGCTGCGAGACATGAACGTCGACGAGCTCGAGGCGGTCGGGCGCGACATGGAGATGGAGCCCGCCGAAGGCGGCAAGGAAGAGCTGGTCGACAGGATCCTTGCCCGCCAGAGCGAGCTGGCCGGCCACGGCTACGCCACCGGCATTCTGGACGTCGTGGAAGAGGGCTTCGGGTTCATGCGCCGCCACGGCCTGATGCCCAACCCGGACGACGTCTACGTCTCCTCCAGCCAGATCCGCCGCTTCGGGCTGCGGATCGGCGACCGCATCAGCGGCTCGGTCCGAGCCCCGCGAGAGGGCGAGAAGTACTGGGGCATGATACGGGTCGACCGCGTCAACGGCGTCGACACCGAGAGCGCCCGCCGGCGCCCCAAGTTCGAGGACTTGACGCCCGTCCACCCCGACGAGCTTATCAACCTCGAGACGGACCCCAAGAACCTCAGCCAGCGCCTTATCAACCTGGTCAACCCGATCGGCAAGGGCCAGCGCGCTCTCATCGTCAGCCCGCCCAAGGCCGGCAAGACGATGCTCCTCAAGCAGATCGCCAACGGCATCAGCACCAACTACCCCGAGGTGCTGCTGATGGTTGCCCTGATCGGCGAGCGGCCCGAGGAAGTGACCGACATGCGCCGCTCGGTCAAGGGCGAGGTGATCAGCTCCACTTTCGACGAGCCGACGGAGAACCACACTCACGTCGCCGAGATGGCCCTCGAGATCGCCAAGCGGCAGGTCGAAACCGGGCGCGACGTGGTGATTCTGCTCGACTCGATCACCCGCCTGGCGCGCGCCTACAACCTGGCCCTGCCGCCGTCCGGCCGAACTCTGTCGGGCGGTCTCGACCCGATCGCGCTCTACCCGCCCAAGCGCTTCTTCGGCGCCGCTCGGAACATCGAGGAGGGCGGCTCGCTGACGATCATCGGCACCTGCCTGATCGACACCGGCTCGCGCATGGACGACGTCATCTACGAGGAGTTCAAGGGCACCGGCAACAGCGAGCTCATCCTGGACCGCAAGCTGTCCGAGAAGCGGGTCTTCCCCGCCATCGACGTCCAGCGCTCCGGCACCCGCCGCGAGGAGCTGCTCCTGGAGGAGCCGGTTCTCAAGATGGTCTGGACGATGCGGCGCATGCTGTCGGCCGTGGGCACGAACGAGGGCATCGAGCTGCTGCTGAACCGCCTCTCCAAGACCGACAGCAACGTCCAGTTCCTGGCGACGCTCACCAAGTCCCTCGACCAGCAGTAGCCCCACGCCGTCGCGTGGATCAGCCCGGGAAGTCTGCCCGGCCGCATCGCTCGCGCGAAGCCCCACGCCGTCGCGTGGATCAGCCCGGGAAGCTCGCCCGGCCGTCGCCTGGGCGAAGACCGCAGGCGACAACAAAGAGAACAAAGAGATGGGCCGCCCCAGACGCGACCGCGTGGGGGCGGCGCGCGAGACGGTCTGGGCCATCCTCTGGTACGGTTGCCGGCGAACGACGCTACCGCCACGCGCCGCAGGAGTCAGTTCTTGAGCTCACAGACCGATCTTGTCGTGCGAGCCCTGCGCAGGCTGATCACGAAGGATCCCGAGAAGCCGATCCGCATCGACGCCGAGACCCTCGGCGCGGTAGCCCGCGGCGTCGAATCGCGACTACTGGCCGCCGCGCGCCTCGCCGTCGCGCCGTTCGTCGAGCTGCTCCGCCCGCTGGCTGCATCCGCCCCGGCGAGTGAGGCGCCGGCGGGTGGCCTGGGCGCTTTCGCCGGCTGGCTGGCTCGCCACCGCCAGGTCCTCTCGCTGGCCGGGTGCGGGCTCGTGGTGGCCGTGGCCGCGGTCTTCGCCCTGCCCCCCGTCTCGGCCGCGGAGAGCCCGCTCGTTCCGGACGGCAGTGCCGAGCCGAGCGCCTTCATGCCGCAGCCGGAGGTGGCCTTCTACCAGCCGGACGGGATGATATACAACACCATCCAGCTTGGTGACGGCCCGGCCGGGAGTGGCGGCTACCAGTGGTACACGGTCGTCGGGGGTGACACCGTGGCCAAGATAGCGTCCCGCTTCCACATCAGCATCGAGACGCTCTACTGGGCCAACAAGAACCGGCTGCCCAATCTCGACTCGATCTCGATCGGTCTGCGCCTCCTCATTCCGCCGGTCGACGGGATCACGATGGTCGTCACCGCGGAGGACACGCTCGGCAGCCTGGCGAAGAAGTACAAGACGTCGACCCAGGAGATCATGATCGCCAACTCCTTGCCCGACGAGAACATCACCCCCAAGCAGATCCTCGTTATGCCGGTCGACCCGCCGGCTCTGCCCGTCGTCCGCAAGCCCAGCTGCGTGGGGAACTGCTCCTACACCGGGGGGACGCTACTGGTGCCGGTCAAGGGCTACTACCGGATCAGCCAGTACTACAGCTCGAGCCACCCCGCCATCGACTTCGCCGCCGCCACCGGCACGCCCGTCATCGCCGCCGCCGGGGGCAAGGTGATCTATGCCGGCTGGAAGACGAGCGGCGGCGGCCAGGGAGGCGGCATCGTGGTCTGGATCGACCACAACGGCAAGCTGTACACGACCTACAACCACCTCTCGGCCGAGTTCGTCAGCGTCGGCCAGACGATCGCCGCCGGCCAGCGCATCGGCAGCGTGGGCGAGACAGGCATGGCCACCGGGCCGCATCTGCATTTCGAGGTCTGGGTCTGCTATCCGTGGACCAACGGCAACACAGGCTGCGCCCGCAATCCCCTGAGCTACCTGCCCTAGCGGCCGCAGGCGGGCGCCGAGCGGCGGCCGATGGCGGATGCGCCCGGCCCGCATGCGAGAATTGAGCCATGTTCCTGGACAACGTCCGCATCTGGGTTCGCGGTGGCGACGGCGGTGACGGCGCGGCCACCTTCCGCCATGAGGCGCACGTTCCGCGCGGCGGGCCGGACGGCGGCGACGGGGGCCGGGGCGGCTCCATCTACCTGACCGTGGACGCGGGCGAGACGAGCCTGCGCGACTACCGGAACCACCATCGCTTCAAGGCCACTCCGGGCGGCCGCGGCGCCGGCCAGCGCAAGCACGGCAAGGCAGGCGAGGACCTGGTGCTGAAAGTGCCGCCCGGGACGGGGATCTTCAACGATGACACGGGCGAGCTGATAGGCGATCTGGTGGCCGCCGGCCAGAAGCTGATGGTGGCCCGGGGCGGCCGGGGCGGCCTGGGCAACGTCCACTTCGCCACGGCGACGCACCAGGCCCCCAGGCACGCCCAGAAGGGCGAGCCCGGGGAGGAGCGGGACCTGCGCCTCGAGCTGCGCCTGATCGCCGACGTGGGGCTGGTCGGGCTGCCCAACGCAGGCAAGTCGACCCTCCTGGCGGCGCTGACTGCCGCCCGGCCGAAGATCGCCGATTACCCCTTCACCACCCTGGAGCCGAACCTGGGCGTCCTCGACCTGGGCGACGAAGACCCGCGACGGCCGACCATCGCCGACGTGCCGGGCCTGATCGAAGGGGCCAGCTCCGGGGCCGGGCTGGGCCACGCCTTCCTGCGCCACGTGGAGCGGACGCGCATCCTGGTCCACGTCGTGGACGGCTCGGATCGGGATCCGGAGTGGAGCTACAACGTCATTCGCGACGAGCTGGAAGCTCACGACCCGGTTCTGCTGCGCAAGCCGATGCTGGTGGCCTTCAACAAGATGGACCGGCCGGAGGCGGCGCGGGCGTGGCGAGCCTTTGGCGATGCCCGCGCCACGGAGCGGGTGGCGGCGGTGGCGATCTCGGCCACGACGAAGGAGAACCTGGACGAGCTGCGGGCCCGGCTGGCGGCCACGCTCCCTTCGGCCGATGAGCTGGCCGAGCCGCCCGAGCCGGCGGGGGTGGTGGTCCACCGCTTGCAGTCGGCCGGCGATGCCTTCACCGTTGCCCGGGAGGAGGGAGTGCTGGTCGTTCGGGGCCGAAGAATCGAGCGGCTGGCCGCCCAGACCAACTTCGACAACGAGGAATCGGCCGAGCGCTTCCAGCACGACCTCGTGCGCCTCGGGGTGGACGACCAGCTGCGCCGGCTGGGCGCGACGCCCGGCGAAACCGTCAGAATCGGCGCCGTGGAGCTGGAATGGGAGGCCGACGAATGGGAGTAGGCGACGGCTTCCATCTGGGCCCGAACGATCGGCGGGTCGGCGTGCTCGGCGGGACCTTCGATCCCATCCACTACGGCCATCTCGTCGCCGCCGAGGAGGTGCGCGAGCTGCTGTCGCTCGATCGCGTCGTCTTCATCCCGTCCGCCAGCCCGCCCCACAAGCGGGGCATCGCCATCTCGCCGGTCCAGGATCGAGCAGCCATGGTGGAGCTGGCCATCGCCGGCAACTCGAGCTTCGCCATGAGCCGCGCCGAAATGGACCGCGAGGGGCCCTCGTACACGGCCGACACCCTGGCCCTGTTCGCAGCCGAGGCCGCCCGCCAGAAGGTGGCCCGCGAGCTGTTCTTCATCCTCTCGGCCGAGGCCCTGGCCCTGCTGCCGGAGTGGCACGAGCCCCGGCGCGTCCTGGATCTGGCTCACCTCGTCGTCGTGCCTCGGCCCGGCTCGCCGGTCCCCACCCCGGCTGAGATCGGAGCCCGCTTCGGCGACCAGGCCGGCCGGGTCCTGGCCGTCGACACGCTGCCGCTTGCCCATTCCGCTTCGGACATCCGCCGCCGTGGCGCGGCCGGGCGGACGATCCGCTACCTGGTTCCGCCTGCCGTCGAGGCCTACATCTGCGACCATCATCTGTACCGCTCGGCCGGTGCCAGTTCGGCCGTCAACGAGGATCCAGCCAAGTGACCGACCCAGAAGCCCAGCCCGCCGCGCAGCCGCCCGACGAATCCCTCCCCAGCCCCGACGGCCTGCCGCGGCGGCGCCAGCCCGCGCCGCGCGTGACCGCCGACGAGGAAGCCCTGGCCGATCAGCTGGAAGCGGCCGTGGCCGACGAGGAAGCGACCGCGGCTCTAGCAGCCGAGCCGGAGGTCCCCGAGTCGCTCCGCCAGCGCGGCGCCCGCCTGAGCCCTCTCGAGGTCGCCCGCAAGGTCGTGGACGCGGCCGAGGACAAGAAGGCCGCCGACATCGTCCTGCTGGACGTCTCTGAGCTGACGTCCATGGCGGACTACTTCGTCATCTGCTCGGGCGGCTCAGAGCGCCAGCTGGGCGCCATCGGCGACGGCATCGCCGAGAAGCTGCGCGAGGAAGGCGTGCGCCCGATCGGCCGCGAGGGCGGCGCCAACTCCCACTGGACCCTGCTGGACTTCGGCGCCGTCATCGTCCACATCTTCGCCCCGCCGGAGCGCGACTATTACCAGCTGGAACGCCACTGGTCGAAAGCGAAGACGGTCCTTCGGGTGCAGTAGAGTCCTCTTCGGCCCCCGACCGGCTCGAAATCTGCACCAGATGGGTGTTCGTATGCGCCCGGGCGTTCGATTTCGTAGACTTTACGATCCGGCAACCACTCGATGGACGCCGCGCACGCCCGGAGGCTCGCCACGACTACCGCCAAGACCGCCGAACGCCGACCGCGCCCAAAGCCCACGCTCGTCGACTACGTCAACATTCGCTGGATCGACGCGTGGTGCAAGCGCTGCAACATCTGCGTCGAGATCTGCCCCAAGGACAGCCTGCTGCTGTCCCATGACGCGATCATCGAGGCCCTCGACTGCATTCGCTGCGGCCTGTGCGAGCGCTACTGCCCGGACCTCGCCATCGAGGTCCTGCCCAAGCGTGACGAAGCCGGCAACCTGCCCGCGGAAGCAGCCGCGCCCGCGGCCGCGGCCGGCGCGCACCGGACCCCCGACGTGGCCCGCGGCCCCGCCGTGGCCGGCAAAGATCCCCATCGCGGCCTGACGGACACGGAGAGCAACTCCAACGTCGACCGCGACAACCCGACCTGAGCCACAGGACCTCATCGATGACTAAGCGACTCGTCCAGGGCAACGAAGCCGTACTGCTCGGCGCCGTGAAGGCCGGTGCCGGCTTCTTCGCCGGCTATCCGATCAGCCCTTCCTCGGAGATCCTGGCCCAGGCCTCCCAGCACGCGGCCAAGCACCCCGAGTTCGGCTTCATCCAGGAAGAGGACGAGATCGCCAGCGCCAACGCCATCCTGGGTGGCAGCCTGGCCGGGGCCAAGTCCTTCACCGCCACCTCCGGCCCGGGTTTCAGCCTGATGCAGGAGGCGATCGGCTACGGCCACAAGGTCGGCATCCCGGCGGTCATCGTCGATGTCATGCGAGTGGGCCCCGGGACCGGCATGCCCACGATGCCCGGCCAGGGCGACATCATGCAGAGCCGCTACGGGACGACGGGCGACATCACCAGCCTGGTCTTCTACCCCTCCACCGTCGCCGAGTGCTACGAGTACGCGATCCAGGCCTTCAACGCGGCGGAGGAAAGCCGCTCGCCGGTGATCCTGCTCTCGGACGCCTACCTGGGCCACCTCAACGAGGTCGTGGACCTGGACGCCATCAAGGTGCCGATCGTGCCGCGGTCGATCACCCCCCTGGCCAAAGGCGGGACGCGCCTCTTCTCCGGCGTAGCCACCTACCCCGACGGCGAGCCGGCCACGGACGACGCGGAGGAATTCATCCGTCAGTACACCGAGATGCGGGAGATGCGCCGCAAGGTGGCGGACAAGTACGCGTTCTACGAGTACGGCTGGAACAAGGACTCGGACACGCTGGTGATCGCCTTCGGCATCGTGCCGCGCGTCGCCCGGGCCCTGGCCCCGCACTTCGCCCTCTTCCGGCCGATCCGCATCTGGCCCGTCCTGGAGGGGGAGCTGGCCGAGATTGCGCCCCGCTACGAGAAGATAGTGGTCGTCGAGGGCAGCGACGGGCAGTACGCCGGAGTGATCCAATCGATCCTGGAGCGCCGCGTCGAGCGCGTGCCGCTGCTGGGCGGCCGGATCAGCATCGAGGCCATCAACGAGGGGCTGGAGCGACTCGGGCTCCTGCCTCGCGACGCAGCCGAAGCCGGAGAGGCTGCTCCGGCCCCGGCCGGCTGACCGGCGCCCCGGAGGAGCGAACCATGGCCGTCAAAGACAAGATCAAGACCCATCTCCTGCCCACCATCTGGTGCCCCGGCTGCGGCATCGGCCTGATCATGCAACAGCTGGCCAGTGTCATGGACGAACTGGGCCTGGACGAGACGAACACCGTCATCGTCACCGGCATCGGCTGCACCGGACGGATGGGCGCCTACATGAACGTCGAGTCCGTCTACACCCTGCACGGCCGGACGCTGCCGGTTGCCGAAGCCATCAAGACGGTCCGGCCCGAGCTGAACGTGCTGGTCGTCTCGGGCGACGGCGACCTGGCCTCGATCGGGGGCAACCACCTGATGCACTCGGTCCGCCGCAACCCGGGCATCACCGTCATCTGCAACAACAACGAGATCTACGGCCTGACCGGCGGCCAGACAGGGCCCACCACTCCCAGGGGCACGACCACCATCTCATCGCCGGCCGGGTCGTCCTACTCGCCGCTCAACCTGCAGGGCGTGGTCAACACCAATCCCAGCGCCTTCTACGCCAGGACCACCGTCTACCACCAGGGCCCCATGCGCAAGGCGATCCGCGAAGCCATCGAGTGGCCCGGCTTCGCGTTCGTGGACGTTGCCAGCCAGTGCATCGAGAACAACGGCCGTCGCATCGGCTTCAGCAGCGCCTTCGAGATGCTCGAGCACTACAAGACGGCCTACAAGGCGGCGCCGCGCGACACCACGCGCCTGGACCCGCACCAGCTGGGCATCGTCAAGGGCGAGCCTGTCGGCGAGGGCGCAGGCAACGGCGAGTCGGGGAGGAAGGCATGACGACAGGCAAGTCGGTCGTCATCGACGGCGTCGGCGGCCAGGGCGTGCGAGTCATCGGCAACACCATGGCCAGCCTGCTCTCCGTCATGGGCTTCGAGGTGACGTTGCTCTTCGACTACGACTCGTCCGTGCGCGGCGGCATGAGCGAGGCCTTCCTTCGCTGGGACACGAAGCCGATCGACAACTTCGTCGTGGAGAACGCTCAGGTCGTGCTGCGGCTGGCCGAGCGAGGGCCGGTCCACCTCCGGGGCGAATACGTCATCGCCGATTGCGGGCTGATGAAGGCGGGCGAGCAGGGCGAGGAGATCCCGTTCCTGCAGCTGGGCGTCGAGAAGTTCGGCCGCGACCTGTTCGGCAACATGATCGCCCTGGGCCGCCTGCTGTGCCGCTGCGACGTGGAGTTCACCGAGGAGCACCTGCGCGAGGCGCTGCCCAAGAAGTACGTCGAAGAGAACATGGCTGCCATCAAGTACGGCTACGGCCTGGACGAGGACTCGATCGCGAAGATCGTGCCCGAACAGGCCGCCAGCGACTTCGCCGCCCGCTACGCCGAGCGCGTCCTGGCAGGGACCGCTCCCGACCAGGCCGCCGAGCAGGCGGCGGAGATGCGCAGCTGATGAGCCGCCATCGGGGCCGGGGACGGCACGGCAGCGGGCCGAAGACCGCCTCGGCAGCGGATGGCGCCGCAGCCACTCCGGTCGAGGGGGCGCCGGCGGACGGGGCCTTGGCGAAGGGAGGTCCGCAGAAGGCCCCGAGTCAGCGCGAGCAGGGCGGCAAGCCGCGCGCAGAGGGCAAGCCGCCCGCAGAGGGCAAGCCGCGCGCAGAGGGCAAGCCGCGCGAGCAGCGGCCGGGCCAGCGGCACGAGCGCACGGGAGAAGCCGCGAAGCGCGGGACGCGATCATCCGAGCAGCGGGCCGCGAGCTCCCGCCCGAGCTCAGGTCGCCGCCAGCCAGCCGCACTGCCCAAGGCGGCTCCCGGTACGGAGCTTCCAGAGGGCACCGAAACGGGTGAGCCAGGCCAGTCCAGGAAGAACTGCACCCTGGCCCAGATGCGGCGCTTCATCAAGAGCCGACCGTACGTGCCCCTCCATGAGCTGCGCCGCCGTTTCGAGATAGCGGGTGACGAAGACGAAGTCACCCCCGTCGCCGCCGACGGCGGGACGATCTTCGTCGGCCTGCCCGCCAAGGAGGCGGGCTTCCTGGGCGACCTCATCAAGAACGGGGAAGTCGGCTACGAGCTGCTTCTCGACCCGGTCAGCCCCGCCCTGGTGGGCATCTTCCCGATGAGGCCCGTCGCCCGCCAGTAGCGCGGCCGCGTTCCACTCTCGCGCCCATCTCCTGTGGCGGCAGGCTGCCGCCCTACCCGCGGCCTACTTGAACAGGAAGGCGCCGAAGCCGAATGCCAGGCCGAGGTCCGTCCAGTCGATCTTGGTGTCGATCGTGACGATGTCCAGCCTGATGATGACGGCGATCGCGAAGCAGACGATGGCCACGAGAAGCAGGATGTTCTTGGTGGTCAGCTTCACCGGGGGTCTCCTCCATGCTCGGCCGGCCCGGCCGTCGATGGTAGCGACCGTGGCTGGCCCATGAGCCGAGTCTAAAGCGCGCTCCAGTGCCGTACAAGATGAGAAGATACGCTCGCCTGTCATATCCGCACCAGGCAGGTACCGCACCGGGGCTGGTGGAGGAGCAGGAGAAGAGATGGGCTGGAAGGCGAGGGACATCCCGGATCTGTCTGGCAAGGTGGCGGTGGTCACGGGTGGCAACGGCGGGCTGGGACTCGAGACCTCGCGCCAGCTGGCCGCTCACGGGGCGCTCGTGGTGATCGGCGCTCGCAACCTGGAGAAGGCCGAGGCGGCCCGCCGCGACATCGAGGCGACGGTGCCAGGCGCCAGCCTGGAGATCCGCAAGCTGGACCTGGGATCGCTTGATTCGATCGCCCGCTTCGCCGCCGACGTGACGAAGGCTCACCCGCGGATCGACCTGCTCTTCAACAACGCCGGGCTGATGGCCGTGCCGGAAGGAACGACCGCGGACGGCTTCGAGACCCAGTTCGGGACGAACCATCTCGGCCATTTCGCGCTGACGATGAGACTCCTGCCGGCGCTCCTCTCCGCCCCCTCGCCGCGTGTCGTCAGCACCACCTCGACGGCCCGCTTCGCGGCCGGCGAGTACGACCTCTCCAACCCCCACATGCACGGCTGCTACGGCCCGTGGGACGCCTACGGCATGTCCAAGCGGGCCAACCTCCAGTTCGCCCTGGAGCTGGACCGGCGGCTGCGAGACCGCGGCCTGCGGGCCCTCGCGGCCGACCCGGGCTTCTCCAAGACGGACCTGCAGGCCGCCAGCCTGCGGGCCAACCGCGGCTTCCTGCAGCGCTTCTGGCACACGACGGTGCGTTTCATGGGCCAGGCGGCCGGCAAGGGCGCCCTGTGCCAGCTCCGCGCCGGCACGGATCCGAAGGCCACGGGAGGAACGCTCTATGCGCCCCGGTGGATCACCTTCGGAGCGCCGGTGGTGCGCGGGGTAGCGAAGCGCATGCGCCGCCCGGAGCAGCTCGCCCAGCTGTGGGAACTGTCCGAGCGCGAGACGGGCCTGACGCTCGACGGGGCGCTGGGTGGTACGCGACCAGGGCGCCGGCTCGCCGGGCGAGCCACGTGGACCGCGCCCAAACGGAAGGCGAAGTAGCCCCTCAGCCCTCCGGCCGGACGCCCTCGATGGCCAGCAGGCGGCGCTTCAGCGACAGGCCGGCCTGCCGGTCGGCGTAGGTGTTGCCTCCGTAGCCGCCCAGCCGCCCGCCCGAGGCGATGACGCGGTGGCAGGGGATCAGGATCATCATTGGGTTGCGGCCCATCGCGCCGCCCACCGCCTGGGCCGCGCCGGGCCGGCCGATGCGCCGGGCCAGCTCGCCGTAGCCTACGGCCTCGCCGTAGGCGAGCTGGGAAGCGCCCGCCAGCACCCGGCGGTCCCATTCGGACAGCGGGCTGAGATCGAGCGGCAGGTCGAAAGTTCGGCGCTTCCCGGCCAGGTACTCGCCGATCTCGGCCGCGGCCCGGTCGAGCAACTCGCGCCAGGCGGCCGGGACGGCCGGATCCTCGGCCGGCACGACGGTGCCGTGGATGCGCCGGGCGAGGTGGTCGACGAAGGCAGGCGTCTCGGTCTCCAGCGAGACTGCCACTATCCCTTCGTCGGTGGCCGCCAGATGCATCTCTCCCAGCGGACCTGAGGCGATCGTGAAGGCTGCCCTTGGTGCGCCCATGACGCTCCTCCCGTTTACCAGAGCACGAACGGCGCGGCGAGGGCGACGACCGTCGCCGTGACGCAGGACGCGACCAGGACGCGCAGCCCTGCCGACCGCCCGAAGCCGTGAACCTCGAGCAGCGGCCCCAGCGCGATCCCGGCCAGCGCGACCGGGAAGGCCAGCGCTGCCGCCAGGACGCCCAGCGGCCAGCTTACGCCGAGCGAATCGACTGCCACCGACTGGCGGAAGACGAGCGAGACCAGCATCAGCAGATCGGCGCCGACCATGTAGCCGGCCACCGCTCCCAGGAGGGCCTCCGAGCGAGTGGCGGCCAGGACGACCGGGACCCCGGTTGCCAGCACGCCCAGGGCGAGCAGCGCCGGGACGACGATCAGCGAACCGTCGACGCCATGCGGCAACGCGACTCGGGGCGCGGGCCGGCTCAGCTCGAAGGCGAGCAGAGTCCCGCTGGAGAGCAGCGTTCCCAGGACACCGGCCTGGATACCGCGGCGCAGCCAATGGGGAAAGAGTCGCCGGCGCATGACGCTGGCATCGTACACAATCTGCCGGGCGCGCCCGGCAGATTGCCGGAATCGGCGCTCGAGACCCGGTCCATGAGCTGCCGAACGGGCTCCGCTGCGCGTTGCGCCCTCCGACCGTATGGCAGTGCTTCCGGCCGTGTGGCGGCCCGCAGGGTCGGCTAGATGTGGAAGCGCCGGAAGACGGCGACGGCGTTCTGGCCGCCGAACCCGAAGCCGTTGACGATCGCCGTGTCGACCTTGCGCTCCCGCTTCACGTTGGGGACGTAGTCCAGGTCGCACTCGGGATCCGGGTTGTCCAGGTTGGTCGTGGGCGGGATCACGCCCTCGCGGATGGCCCCGATCGCAGCCAGGCCGCTGACCGCTCCGGCGGCCCCGATGAGGTGGCCGACCATCGATTTGGGCGAGCTGATCGCGACCTTCCTGGCATGGGCCCCGAAAGCGGCCTTGATGGCCCTCGTCTCGGTCACGTCGTTGAGCGGCGTAGCCGTGCCGTGGGCGACGATGAAGTCAACTTCGTCGGGCGCGATGCCCGTGGCCGCCAGGGCCTTGGTCATGGCCGCCGTCGCGCCCCGCCCCGTCGGCTCGGGGGCGCTGATGTGGAAGGCGTCGGCCGTCATGCCTCCGCCCAGGACCTCAGCCTGGATGCGAGCGCCTCGGGCCAGGGCGTGCTCGGCGGACTCCAGGATGGCCACCGCGGCTCCTTCACCGAAGACGAAGCCGTCGCGGTCGCGGTCGAACGGCCGCGAGGCATGGGCCGGATCGTCGTTGCGGCGCGAGAGCGCGCCCATGTTGCCCAGGGCGGCGAAGGCCATTGCCACCAGGCTGCCCTCCGAGCCGCCGACGATCGCGACGTCGCACTCACCCGACTCAATCAATCGGACCCCGTCCAGGAAGGCGATTACGCTCGAGGCACAGGCTGCGACCTGGGTGATCACGGGGCCCGTCGCGCCGTACTTCATCGACGCCTGGCAGCCGGCCATCGAGCAGGACAAGGCCGGGATGGCGAACGGTGAAACCTGGCCGACGCCCTTCTGCTTGAGGACCTGCATACCCTCGACGACCTGCTCCAGCCCGCCGCCGCCGGTGTTGATCACGACCGCGACTCGATCCCGCTGCTCGGGTGTCAAGGCCGCGAAATCGAGGCGCGACTCCTCGACGGCCTCTGTCGCGGCGACCATGGCCAGCTGCACGAAGCGGCTCATGCGGCGGGCCATCTTGCGGTCCATGCCCAGGGTGGGATCGAGGTCCTTGACCTCGGCCGCGATCTTGACGTCGAGATCGCCCGGGTCGAAGGAGCGGATGACGTCCACGCCCGAAACGCCGGCGATCAGATTTTGCCAGTACTCACCGGCTGTGTTGCCGATTGGCGTCACGGCCCCCAGGCCCGTTACGACGACTCGCCGGGCGAGATCCTTCTTGGGCACGACCTCCTCCTAAGACCAATCTTCGCGGGGGCGGCCGCCCGTCCAGCGGAGCAGCCGACTGGGGCGCATTGTACCGGCTGGGACTCGGCCTCGGTCGGCCGGGCCAGGACCCCGCGGATCGGCCCGCGGGGCTTCGAGAGCGGGTCTGGCAGGCGGCGGTCAGTCGCCCGTGTAGCGCTTGAAGATGACGGCGGCGTTGTGCCCGCCCAGGCCGATGTTGTTCGAGAGGGCGCAGCGGATCGGCTTCTCGATCGTCTCGGTGGCGATGGAGAGGTTGCACTCCGGGTCCGGCTCGCGGTAGTTGATCGTCGCGGGCACGGTCTGGTGGTGCACCGACAGGACGGTCGCCACTGCCTCGAAGGAGCCCGTCCCGCCCATCATGTGGCCAGTCATGGACTTCGTGGCCGAGATCAGGATGTTGGGCGTGTGGGCGCCGAAGACGGTCCAAATGGCCTCGGCCTCGCGCTTGTCGCCGAGCTGCGTCGAGGTGCCGTGGGGGTTGATCATGTCGATCTCGTCGGCCGGAACGTCCCGTCGCTCCAGGGCTATCTTCATGGCCCGGGCCGAGCCCTCACCGCCCTCCGCTGGAGCGATCATGTCGAAGGCGTCCGCGGATGAGCCGTAGCCCACGACCTCGGCATAGATGCGCGCGCCGCGGGCCCTGGCCAGCTCCAGGTCCTCCAGGATCAGGGCACCACTACCCTCGCCCAGGATGAAGCCGTTGCGGGTGCGGTCGAAGGGCCTGCTGGCCGTGGAGATGGGCTCGCCGGGGCGGGGCAAGCCGAGGCCTCGCATATTGCCAAACCCGATCTGGGCGATCTCCATCAGCGGCGATTCGGCAGAGCCGGCAATGATGGCCGTGCAGTCGCCACGGCGGATCGCCTCGGCGGCCTCACCCACGGCGGTGGTGCCGGTGGAGCAGGCCGAGACCGGGCAGAAGTTGTGGCCCCTGGCTCCGGTCTCGATGGCGATGGTGCCCGAGGCTGAGTCGACCAGGCTGTTGGCGATGAAGAACGGGCTGACCGAGCGGGGACCCTTGGACTTCCAGATCTCGTAGTTGGCGATGAACAGGCTCTGCCCGCCGGCGCCGGTCCCGAAGATGACGCCGACGTCGTTGCGATTCTCGTCCGTGATCTCCAGGCCGGAATCGGCCAGGGCCTGCTTGGCGGCCGCGACTGCGAAGTGGACGGTGGTCTCGCAGCGCCGGGCGTCCTTGAAGTTCATGTACTGGGTGACGTCGAAGTCGCGCACCTGTCCGCCGGCCTTGTACTCGTAGGAGCTGGCGTCGAAGAGGGTGATCTCGCCGATGCCGGAGATGCCGGCGGTGAGGCCGGCCCAGGTGGCCGGGATGTCGTTGCCGATCGAGCTGACGACGCCCAGGCCGGTGATCACGACGCGGCGATTGTAGTCGGGCTTACGCACGAGACTCTGCTCCTCCAGGGCTCGAATAGGCCGCGCAGGCGGCCGGTTCACGAGTAAGGGCGATCGAGGGTTTCATCGTTCGAGGAATGGAACGGCGATGCCGCCGGAGGCGGAGGCGTCGCCCGTGGCCAGGGCGGTCGCCTCGGGGGCGATGCGCTTGATTAGGCCGGTCAGGACCTTGCCCGGCCCGACCTCGACGAAGGTGGTCACCCCTCCGGCAGTCATGCGTTGCACGGCCGTGACCCAGTCGACGCCGCGGGTCAGATGCTCGATGAGCTCGTGGCGTGCGTCGGCGGCCGAGGTGAGGGGCCGCGCGTCGGCGTTGGCCAGCAGGGGAACGGCGGGATCGGCGAACGAGACCGGCTCGAGCACGGCGGTCATGCCCCGCGCCGCGTCTTCCATGAGCGACGAGTGGGCCGCGACCGAAACCGGCAGCAGGATTCCCCGCTTGGCACCCAGGTCCTTGGCCGCCGCCACGGCCGCCTCGACGGCCGGCCGGTCACCCGAAATCACGACCTGCCCGGGGGCGTTGCGGTTGGCCACGGTGACGCTGCCGTGGGGGGCTCCGGCCGCGAGCAGCTCCGGCAGCCGGGCCTCTTCGAGGCCGATGATCGCGGCCATGGCTCCGCTGCGGCCCTGCCCCGAGGCCTGCATCTGGCGGCCTCGCTCGCGAACGAGCCTGACGGCGTCGCCCAGCGAGATGGAGCCCGCGGCAACCAGCGCCGAGTACTGGCCCATGGAATGGCCGGCGCAGTAGGCGGGACCAGGGGCCTCCACGCCGGCTGCCGCCCAGCGCTCGCGCAGCGCGGCGAGGAAGGCGACCGAAGTGGCGACCAGGGCCGGCTGGGCGTTGACCGTCGCGTCCAGCTCCTCAGCGGGGCCCTCGAACGCCAGGCGACTGATCGGTTCGCCCAGGGCCCGATCCGCCTCGGCCATGATCTCGGCCGCTGCCGGCGAGGCTCCCGCGAGCGCCTTGCCCATGCCCACCGACTGGGATCCCTGGCCGGGGAACACGAACGCGATTCTGTCCATGGGCTTCGCTAGCCTCCTTCAGCTGCCTGCTTCGCGAGAGAACGAGCAGGCCGCTAGCCGGCTGCTGCTTCCTCTAGCGGCGCCCGTCCCGTGCGCCGCTCCACAAGCTTAGCCGAGTCTGGCCGGAACCCTGGAAATCGTGTGCAAGTTTGCAAGTATCGTCGCACCCGGGCTATGCTGCTCTCGTGCCGCAATTCCCTCCCAAGCTGCCCCCGGCCGAGACGGCTGAGCCGCCTCAGAGCGAGCCTTCCGCAGAGGACGGCTCAGAGAGCGCCAGAACCGGGCTGCTGCGCGCTCCTTCGCGTCCGTTCCTGCGTCTGCCCAGCCTCCGCGTCCCGAGCTGGTCGGCCATCGAGAGCTCGGCGCGCGAGCTGCTGGCGGGGCCGGCGGAGGCCACCCGGCCGCACGCCCGGAACCCGCGCGAGCTGTCGGATTCGATCGCCATGGGACGGGCCATCTGGCGTGAGCTGGTCATCGGCTTCGCCGCCCAGCTGGGCGAGTTGAACCTGGGCTTCACCCAGCTCGCCGCTCTGTACGCTCTGTACGACAGCGGCACGATGACGATGGCCGATATGGCGGACACGCTGGGCCGCTCACCTTCGGCGGTGAGCCGGCTGGTCGACTCGCTCGAGAGGCGGCAGCTGGTGGAGCGGCATCAAGACGCCGAGGACCGGCGGCAGCGGACGCTGGTGCTGACCGCGCGCGGCAAGGCCGTCCTGGGGCGGGTCGATCGGGCCCGGGCGGAGGAGTTCCTGTCGATCGTTCGGCCCCTGCCCACCCCGGAGCGGGCCGTGGTGGCCGTGGGCGTCGCGGCGCTCTCGACTCACTCCCTCTCGAAACGGGGCCGGCTGATCAAGCTGGACCGGCCCCGGCACGTGCCCTAGGCGCCGCGCCGCGGGCTGGCCAGGCTCGCGACCTGGGGGATGCCCAGAGCGGAGCGCGCCTTCGGCTCGTCATCCACCGAGAGCGACCACTCTGCCCTGCCCTCGCGGCGGCCGATGATGCAGCAGCCGGTCACGTTGACCTTGGCGTTGGCCAGCTTGGCCGTCAGCTCGCCGAGGGCGCAGGGCGAGTCTTCGATCTCCACGATGAGCGTCGAGCCGGCCACGAACGAGTAGCCCATGCTCCGCAGGACCTCGTTGGTCGCCGCGTCGTCGTCGGTGTAGATCAGGGCGCAGGCCAGGTCTCCGGCCGCGCTGCCCTGGATCTGGACGATGTTCACGCCGCGAGCACAGAGGCTCTTGGCCAGGTGGGCGAGCTCGCCCGGACGGTTGGGAAGCTGGACGACGAATGGCTGACCCATGGGGCCCTCCTGGGGAGGTCTTGATGGCGTCCTGAATCTAGCGGAGCGGAGACCGTCAGCTTAGCCGCCACCCGGCCCATGCGGGATGGGCCAATCGTCCGCTCGGGGGAGGCCGAGAAGCCGGACTACTTCGCCCGCGGCGATCGGTACGGCGGCCTCGACCGGCGGCGTCAGCGCCTCGCTGAAGACCCCGGTCATGCGGGCGACCACCGTCACCACCCAGATCGTGGCCGGCAACTCCGCCCCGGCCCGTCGTCCCAGCTCCAGTGCCGCGGCCAGCGACACGTCGTGGACGGAATCGAGGCGGCCCACGGCCCGCCGCTCCATCTCTTCGAACCGCCGGGCTCGAACCTCGCCGGCAGGGCGCTCGGCGAAGTCGGCCGCGTCCACCACTATCGCCTCGTCGAAGCCTGTCAGGAACTCCATCAGGCGCAGCCCGCCGACGCCCAGCCGCTCCACGGCTACCGGCGGCAGCTCCAGGCCGGCCGCGGCTGCAGCCCGCAGCCATTCCTCCACCGCGTCGGCCACGCACCAGCCGACCCCGTCGTCGCCCAGGACGGGATTGCCCAGGCCCACCACCACCGTCCGCGGGCAGCCGGCGAGGGCCCGGCCGACGAAGCGCCGGTCGCTCGGCCGGTCCATGGCGTCGTTACCGCCTCCGCCTAGCAGTGCTGCGACAGATCGTCCACCACCTCGCCGTCCGCATCGCGGATGACGACCTGCAGAGGCATCTGGCCCGGGAGCGAGTGGGTGGCGCAGCCGAGGCACGGGTCGTACAGGCGGAAGGCCATCTCGACCCGGTTCAGCAGGCCCTGGTTCACCTGGCCCTTGTGGATGAAGGCCTCAGCGGCCTTCTTGATCGACATCGAGATGGGGGCGTAGTTGTTCGTGGTCCCGACTATCAGGTTGACCTTCGTCAGCACGCCCCGCTCGTCGGTCCAGTAGTGATGGGTCAGCGTCCCGCGCGGGGCCTCGACGATGGCCACACCCTCGGTGGGCTTCTCGGTTGGCACCGCCCGCACGTCGGGCGAGGTTATCTCCGGGTCGGTTACCAGCTCGACCATGCGCTCGGCCGCGTACAGAAGCTCGATCAGGCGAGCCCAGTGCGTGGCCAGGCGGTGATGGACGATCCGCTTGCCGCCCGACTCGGGCTTGGGCGCGAGCGTCTCGTAGAAGCGCTCGTAGGCGGCCTGGGCGAGCGGCGTGGCCATCCCGTCGGCCGCGTTCAGGCGCGACAGCGGGGTGGCGCAGTAGACGCCCGAATCCACGCCGTCTGTGAAGCCCTTCCAGCCGACCTTCTTGAGGAACGGGAACTTGAGGTAGGTCCAGGGCTCGACGTGCTCGGCGATCCAGTCGCGGTACTCGGCCGGGGCGTAGATGCCTATGCGCTCGCCGTCTGGCGACATGACCCCGACCTTGCCGTCGTAGAAGTTGACCTTCTTGTCCGCGTCGAGCAGGCCGATGTAGTAGGTCCGGTGGTAGTAGGTGTCCCCCAGGACCAGCTCGCGGAAGGCGTCGTTGCCCAGGACGATCTTGTCGAAGAGGTCCAGGCTGAACTGCCCGAACTCGACCGACTGGCGTGCGATCTTCTCGATCTCGGCGCGCTGCTCTTCGTTGATGGCGGAGGTCATGCCGCCGGGCACCGCAGCCGCGGGGTGGATCTTGCGGCCGCCGATGATCTCGATGACGCGGTGGTTGCCCCGGCGGGCCTCGATGACCTTGCCGCCGATGTCCATCCCCACCTTGGCGATGACGCCCAGGATGTTGCGTTCGGCCGCCGGGGCGTCGGGGCCGACGACGAAGTCCGGGCCGCCCAGGGCGTAGAAGTGGGTCGTGTGGTCGGTGACGTAGAAGGCGCTGTACAGGAGCTCACGCAGCATCTTCGCCGTCCGGGGCGGATCCACCTTGTAGACGGCGTCGGCCGCTTTGGCGGCGGCTATGTGGTGCGCCTCGGGGCAGACACCGCAGATGCGGTTGGTGAGCGTCGGCATCTCCTCGACGGGCCGGCCGACACAGAAGCGCTCGAAGCCACGCAGCTCGGGGACCTGGAAGTAGGCGTTGGCGACCTCACCCTGCTTGTCCAGGAAGACCTCGATCTTGCCGTGGCCTTCCAGGCGGGTGATGGGGTCGATGGTGATCCGTTCCATGCTCACTCCTCACCGCCGTTCTTCCAGGCAGACCTGCCGCCGCGCAGCAGCGACGTCGCCAGGCTGAAGCGATAGAACTGGCCCGCGGGATCCACGATCCCGTCCAGGATGGTGTCGATCTCGTCCGTCTTGTCGGCGCTGATCACCGAGGCGTAGGCGGACATCAGGCGAGCGCCGTAGTCCACCACTCCCTCGGCCGCGCCGTAGCAGCCGATGCAGGGCGCGCCGACGGCCGGGCAGAGTGCGCCGCAGCCGCTGCGCGTCGCCGGGCCGTTGCAGGGCAGGCCCTGCTCCAGCAGGCAGATCTCGGGATCGAAGGCGGCCTGGTCGGTGATGCGGACGAAACGGTCGATCCGCTTCACGTCGCGCTTGCGGTCGCATTCGTCGCAGACGGTCGAGGTGCCGGCGCCAAGGACCGAGCCCTTGGGCGGCAGCGGGCCTGTGCCGTTGAGCGCGGCCACCACTGCCTGCAGCACGGCCCAGATCTGCTCCGACTCGGGCGGGCACCCGGGAATGACGTAGTCGACGTCCACCACCTGCTCGAGCGTCCGGAGCTGCGGCTCGAACTCGGGCAGGTGGAGCGTGCCCTCGGGGGCCTTGTACTCCCAGGTCGGCCGGACGCCGTCCGGATTGTCGGTGCTGTCGGTGGCGTAGACCGTGTCGAAGATCTCACGCCGGCTGGACAGGTTGGCCAGGCCGGGGATGCAGCCCTCGCTGGCGCACGAGCCGAAGGCGACCATGAGCTTCGACTTGCGGCGCAGGAGCTTCGCTAGGTGGACCGTCTCCTCGGTCCGCATGCTGCCGTTGATGAGGGCGATGGTGATGTCGCCGTCGGCGAGGGCCTCGATGTCGGCGTACTTGCCGTCCATGATGGTCGGCCACAGAACGATCTCGAAGGCGTCGCCGACTTCGACGATGTGCTCGTAGATGTTGGCGATGGCCACGTCGCAGCCGCCGCAGGAACCTGCGCCGAAGATAGCGAGCTTGGGCTTGGCTGCCGGCTTAGCGGTCGGACTCATCGCTTGGCCTCCGCTGCATGCTCGGGGTTCTCGCCCCCGGGTGTCTCGGGTGGGCCGCCGGGCTCACCGCCGGTCGCCTCCCAGGCTGCCTCGAGTCCAGCCGCATCCAGGTGCCCGTTCCGGCCGGCTGGCCAGTTGAGCGGCCCCAGGGCCCTGACCTCTTCGGTCACCCGGGCGATCTCGTTGGCCAGGCGGGTACCTTCAGCCGCGCTGGCCCACACCAGCTGCAGCCTCTCGGGCTCGATGCCCATCTGCTGGATCGTTCGCCTGAGCAGCTCGAAGCGCCGCAGGGCCTTGATGTTCTGCTCGATGTAGTGACACTCGCCAGGATGGCAGCCGCTGATCATGACCGCGTCCGCGCCCTCGGCGAAAGCTTTGAGGACGAACGTCGGATCCAGCCGGCCGGAGCACATCAGCCGGATGAGCCTGATGTTGGGCGGGTACTTGACCCGCGCCGTCCCGGCCAGGTCGGCCGCCCGGTAGCTGCACCAGTTGCAGGTGAAGCCGATGATGACCGGCTCGAAGGTGGCAATCTCGGTGGTCATGCCTTCGCTCCTGTCGTCGCCAGGCCGGCATCGTCGGTTGAGCCGGGTGGCTCCTTGTTGAGCATGAGCAGGCCCTCGATCTGAGCCAGCACCTGCTCGTTGCTGAAGCCTGTGCCGCTGATCGCGCCGGCCGGGCAGGCGGCCACGCAGGTACCGCAGCCCTGGCACAGGGCCGAGACGACCTCGCTGACGGCGCGATCCTCGTGGAAGACGATCGCGTTGAACGGGCACAGTCCGTTGCAGATCCGGCAGCCGGAGCATGCCTCCTCGTTCACCGAGGCTCGTATCGGCTCGAGGGCGATCTCACCCTGCTGGATGCGACCGACCACTCGAGCGGCCGCCGCGGCGCCCTGGGCGACCGTCTCGGGGATGCCCTTGGGGCCCTGGACGCAGCCGGCGATGAACACGCCTTCGGTCATGGTGGACACGGGGTCCAGCTTGGGGTGCTTCTCGATGTACCAGCCGGCGGCGCTGCACGAGATGCCGAAGAGCTTGGCCACCTCCGCGGAGTCGTGGCGAGCCTGCAGGCCGGGCGACAGGACGACCATGTCGACCGGTACTCGCCGCTGTCTGCCGGCCAGGGTGTCCTCGACCTGGATGACCAGCTTGCCTTCCTCGCCGGGCAGACGGGGCACATCGCTGATATCGGCGACCTTGCCCCGGATGAAGTGCCCGCCTTCTTCCTGCACGCGCTCGTAGAACTCCTCGTAGTCCTTGCCCGGGGTGCGGATGTCGATGTAGAAGTTGTGGACCTCCGCGCCCGTCCGCTCCATGACGAGGTGGGCGTACTTGATGCTCTGCATGCAGCAGATGGCTGAGCAGTAGCGGTTGTAGTTCGCGTCGCGGCTGCCCACGCAGTGGATGATCCCAACCGACTTGGGCACCGTCTTGCCGTCCCGCAGCACGACGTTGCCGCTCGTAGGCCCGGCAGCGTTGCAGATCCGCTCGAACTCGAGGCTGGTGAAGACGTTGTCCAGCCGGCCGTAGCCGTACTGCGGGATGACGCTCGCATCGAACAGGTCGTAGCCGGTCGCCAGGATGATGTTGCCGACCGAGACGGTGAAGACCTCGTCCTGCTGCTCGAAGTCGATGGCGCCGGTGGGGCAGAGCTTCTCGCAGGCCTTGCAGGTTCCCTTCTCGAAGTAGGTGCAATTGTCCTTGTCCAGGACCGGGTAGATGGGCACGGCCTGGGGGAAGGGCGTGTAGATCGCTTTGCGGGTGGTCAGGCCGACCTCGTAGACGTCGTCCGTGACCTTCTTGGGACACTTCTGCCAGCAGATGCCGCAGCCCGTGCACAGCTCGGTGTTCACGTAGCGCGCCTTCTGGCGGATCGTCACCTCGAAGTTGCCGACGTAGCCCTCGACCTTCTCGACCTCGCTCCAGGTGTGAAGCTTGATCTTGGGGTGCGTACCGACCGCGACCATGCGCGGGGTCAGAATGCAGGCGGCGCAGTCCAGGGTGGGGAAGGTCTTGTCGAACTGGGCCATGTGCCCGCCGATGGACGGCTCGCGCTCCACCATGTAGACCTGGAAGCCGGCGTCGGCGATCTCCAGCGCGGCCTGGATGCCGGCGATCCCTCCGCCCACCACCAGGGTGTCGGCGTCGACGGGGACGTGCAACGGCTCCAGGGGCTCGTGATGGATGAGGCGCTCCAGGCCGCCCCAGATGATGGCCTTGGCCTTCTCGGTGGCTGCGGCCTTGTCGGTGTGGACCCAGGCGTCCTGCTCGCGGATGGAGACGAGTTCGCACAGATAGGGGTTCAGGCCGGCCCGCTGGCAGGCCGTGCGGAACGTCTTCTCGTGCAGGTGGGGCGAGCAGGCGGCCACCAGGACGCGCGTCAGCTTCTGCTCCTTGATGTCCTTCTCGACCATGTCCTGCCCGAGGCTGGAGCACATGAAGTCGTAGTCGCGGGCGACGACGACACCGCGCTCGCGGAGCCGCTCACCCGCCCATCGAGTGACCTCCTTGACGTCGACGACGCCGGCGATGTTGGTGCCGCAGTGGCAGACGTAGACTCCGATTCTCTCAGCCATGGTTGTCACCACCTTGCCAGTCAACGGCGTTGTCGGGGCGAGGGCGATGGGGGGTAGGTCTGTAGTGCATCACGTTTGCTCCAGTGCCTCCTCCACCAGCTCGATCAGGTCTTTGACCGCGAGCCTGTCTTCCTGGCCGGCAGTCTTGACCGCGTCTCGGTACATCGTCAAATCCTTGGGGCAGGCCACCACGAAGTAGCCCACGTCGCTCAGTTCGGCCGCCTCGCGGATGCGGTTCTCGCTCGGCCGCTCCTGGACGGCCGACTCGTCCATCCAGATCCGCCCCCCGCCGGCGCCGCAGCACAGGCTTCGGTCACGGTTGCGGGGCATCTCGACCACTCGACAGCCGATGGCCTCCAGTACCCGCCGCGGGGCGTCGTAGACGCCGTTGTAGCGGCCCAGGTAGCAGGGGTCGTGGTAGGTCACGGTGTAGCCCAGCTGGCGGCCGATGGGCAACTGGCCTGAGGTGATAGCTCTGTCGAGCAGCTCGGTGTAGTGGAGGATGGGGACAGCCGGCATCCCATCCGAGTCGCCGTCCGACCGATACTCGTTCTTGAGGGCGTTGTAGGTGTGGGGGTCGGTCGTGACTATCTCCTGGAACTCGCAGCCGTTGAGAGCCATCTTGTTCTTCGTCGCCAGCAGCTCGAACAGGCCCTCCTCGCCGGTGCGCCGGACGTCGTTGCCGGTGTTGCGCTCGGCCTCGTACAGGAGGCCGAAATCGACCCCGGCCTTCTGGAACACCCGGGCCGTGGCCTGGGTGACCGCGGTCAGGGTGGGGCTGTAGGAGGCGTAGTCGCCGACGAACCACAGCGTGTGGGCCGGCTCGCGCCGGATGTCTTTGACCGGAGGCGCCATGTCGGCCGTCCACATCGCCCGCCGCCGCTCCGACTGGCCGAAGGAGTTGCCGTAGCGCCTCAGATTCATGAGGGCGTCCACCAGCGTCGCGTCTGCACGCTGCTGGGTCAGCAGGTAGCGGCGCATGTCGACGATGGGATCGACGTGCTCGATGAAGAGCGGGCACTCCTGGTCGCAGGCGTAGCACGTTGTGCAGGCCCACAGCGCGGCGTCGGAGATGACGTCGCCGGTCAGCTCCTTCTCGAGAACCGCCGTCGCGGCGCTCGCCGGAGCATCGGCCGAGGCCTTCGCGGGGCCGGCCTTGAGGGCTGTGCCTCTCTCGTACAGGTGCGCCCGCAGGCCCATGATCAGCAGTTTGGGAGAGAGCTCCAGGCCGCTGGCGTAGGCCGGGCATACGTCCTGGCAGCGCCCGCACTCGGTGCAGCTGTACCAGTTCAGCATCGCCCGCCAGGAGAACTGCTCGACGTTCTTGACCCCGGTCTGGTCGCCGAACTGCGGTGCCGGGGGCAGCTTGCCGGGCGGCTCCAGGTCGCGCAGGAAGACGTTGAACATCGAGGTCACGACGTGGAAGTGCTTGCCTCCCGGCAGCATGGTCAGGAAGAGCAGCACCACGCTCAGGTGGACCCAGTAGGCGACCCTGGCGACCATGTCCTGGGCGCTCGTGCTCAGCCCGGCCAGCAAGCTGCCGACGAAGGCCGAGACGGGCTGCCAGTAGGCCGGCTCGATGGGGCTGTCGCCCTGCTCTCGCTTGATCCCGTTCATGACCAGCAGGCTGATCATGATGGTCAGGATGAAGAACAGGACCACGACGCCTTCGGTCTTGTGGCTGCCCTTGTAGCGCTCGGGCTTGACGATGAGCCGCATGTACAGGTCGTAGACGACGGCGATCGCGACCGCGACTGCGATCAGATCCTGGACCAGCGCCAGCGGCCCGAACGTCCCCAGGAAGGGCAGCACGAAGCCCGGCCAGACGCCCTCCAGGATCGCCTGGGCGATCGTCGGCAGGAGCAGCAGGAAGCCCCAGAAGACGAAGAAGTGGGCGACGCCCGGCCTGGCGAAGCGGAACAAACGCCGCTGGCCGAAGACGTACACGAGCCACAGCCAGATGCGCTGCCGCCACTGGCCGATCGACTCGGCCGGTTGGCCCAGGCGCATGTGCTCCAGTCGGCGGTAGACCCGGAAGCCGAACAGACCGAGCGCTGCCAGGAATACGGCCAGGACCAGGAGGGGCTCGATCGGCATCGGTCAGCCGCCCTTCGCCTGCTTGACCCTGGCGGTCAGCACCGGCATCAGCTTCAGGGCGTCCTCCATGACCCCGTACTGGGCGTAGTCGAGGATCGGCGCCTTCTCGTCCGTGTTGACGGCGACGATGCATTCGGCATCGCTCATGCCCTCGTGATGCTCCGGCGCGCCGCTGATGCCCAGGGCCAGGTAGAGCCTGGGCTTGACCGACTTGCCCGACTTGCCGACCAGGCGTGAGGTCGGCAGCCAGCCCTGGTCGACGATCGGCCGCGAGGCCGAAACCGCACCTCCCAGTGCGGCCGCCAGCTCCTCGGCCAGCTTGAGGTTGTCCTGCTGGCCGATGCCTCGGCCCACGGACACCAGGATCGATTCCTTGGTTATGTCGATGCCGCCGGCTTCGGGCTCGATGTAGCCCTTCAGCTTGGTCTTCAGATCGTCCAGCGGCACCGGGGGCTGCACCCGCGCCACAGGGGGGGCCGCGTCCTTCCGTCCGTCCTGGGGCTTGTGTCCGCCCGGCACCAGCGTGACCAGGCAGGCCGGTTCGGGCAGCTTGCCTTCGGCCAGCACCTTGCCGCCGCAGGTGACGCTCACGAAGCCGGCCGCGGCGCTGAGCGTCTGGCAGGCCGAGACCAGGGGCAGGCCCAGATCGATGCTGATGCCGCTGGCTACGTCCATGCCCATCGATGAGTGGCCCATCAGCACCGCGCGCGGGGCGGCCTCCTTGACCAGCGCGGAGATCGTCCGCCGGTAGGCGTCGGGCGTGAAGTCGGCCAGGGCAGGATGGTCGACGTAGGTGACGCCGTCCGCGACGCCCAGCGTGCCCGCCAGCCCCTCGGCCTTGCTGCCCAGCAGAAGGGCCGTCAGCTTGCCTCCCAGCCCGTCGGCCAGGGTGCGGCCGGCGGCCAGCATTGTGTACGTGTTCTCCAGGACCTCGCCCCGGAGTGACTCGACGACGACCCAGACGTCCTTGCTCATAATCGCCCTCCTACCCCAGCAATCCGCGCTTGCCGAACAGGGCCACCAGGGCGTCGGCCACCTGGTCCACGCCGCCCTCGATCATCTCGGCTCGCTCACCCGATTCCGGCAGGTACATGCGCGCCAGTTCCGCGGCGCCCTGGGCGTCCGCGTCGCCGGCCGCGACCTCCTCGATCGTGGCCGTCTTCATGGCCTCCATGACCTTGGCCGTGACCACGTAGCGCGGCGGCTTCTCCGCGGCCGAGATGCCCAGCACGGCGGGCAGATCCACCGTCATCTCGGCCACCAGCCCGCCCGGGTACTCCTTGCGGACCACGATCCCGCCGTCTTCCTGGCTGACGGCCAGGACGTAGCCCACGAAGGGCAGGCCCAGACGGGCGGCCAGCAGCGGACCGGTCGAGCCGTCCAGGTCGTCCGTGGCCTGGGCGCCGGTCAGGATCAGGTCGAAGGTCAGGTCCTTCGCCGCCGCCTGCAGCACCGAGGAGGCGGCGTGGTTGGTGACGCCCTCGTCGAAGCTCTCGCCGGTGACCTTGATGGCGCGGTCGGCGCCCTTGGCGATGGCCGTGTACAGCGTGTCGTCCGTATCGCCGGTGTCGAGCGTGATCACCGTGACCGAGCCGCCGTGGCGCTCCTTGAGCAGCAGCGCCTCCTCCAGGGCGTGGTCATCCTGCTCGCTGGGGATCAGGCGCATGAACCTTCGATCCAGCGCCACCCCGTTGGCGGCTATCTCCAGCTCCTCGACGAGGTCCGGTACCAGCTTGATGGGGACAAGGATGTCCATCGGCTCCTCTCCTAGTCGCGCATGGCCTCGCTCAGCAGTTCGGCGATGTCCTTGACGATCAGCTCTTCCTGGTGGCCTGTGCTCTTGACCGCATCTTCGAAGCGCGGCGTCTCATAGGGGCAGGCCACGGCCAGAATCTCGGCCCCGGCCCGCACCGCTTCCTCGACCCGCCACTCCGAGGTCCGGGCATGGGCTTGCTCCCACACGAAGCCGTCCAGCCAGTTGCCGCCTCCACCTCCGCCGCAGCAGATGGTGTTGGCGCGGTTGTGGGCCATCTCCACCAGCTCCAGGCCGGGGATCGCCTGCAGGAGCTGGCGGGGCTCGTCGTAGATGTTGTTGCTGTTGGCGCGGCCGAGGGCGCAGGGGTCGTGGTAGGCGACCCTGGCGTTCAGCTCGCGGTGGAGCAGCGGCTTCAGCTGATCGAGGCGCTCGGCCAGGAACTGGGTGTAGTGCTGGATTGGAACCGTGACGCCGGCCCTGGGGTACTCGTTCTTGATGACGTTGAAGGCGTGGGGGTCCGTCGTCACGACCTGCTTGAACTGGTACTTGGCGAAGGCCTTGCCGTTCTTCAGGACCAGCATCTCGTACAGCCCCTTCTCACCGGACAGCAGCTGGGCGTCGCCGTCGCTGTTCTCCTCGGGGCCGAGAATGCCGAAGTTGACGTCGAGCGCACGCAGGAGCCGCGCCATCGCTCTGCTGACGACCTGCGAGCGAGGGTGATACGAGGCGTAGTCGCCAACGAACCACAGCACGTCCACGGGCTCCTTGGCTTCGGCCATGAGCGGCACCGGCGGGCTCAGATGGCTGGCCCACTCGGGACGCCGGCGCGGCGACTCACCCAGGGTGTTGCCGTAGCGGCGGGTGTTCTCGAGCGCGGCCTGCAGCTCGGAAGGGACCTTGCCCCTCAGCATCGACTCTGCCTTGAAGGTCGTCAGGAGGCTGGTGGTCAACGGGATCTGGACCGGGCACACGGACGTGCAGGCGAAGCAGGACACGCACAGCCAGATGAGATCGCTGTCGAGGGCGGACGTGAGTTCCTCGGCCCGCAGGGCGGCGATGAGCGACCGCGGCGGGAACTCCATGGCGAAGCCGTAGGGGCAGATGCCGCTGCACATCCCGCACTGCAGGCAGAGGTTCAGCCTCTCGCCGTGCGGCGTGGCCTCCAGTATTTCGTCGTAGAGCGTGGGTTCGCTGGTCATGGTTGAGGTCACGGTCACCTCCACGGGCGCTGTGCTTCGCCATGTGGCGCTGATGAGCATGGGCAGACGAGGAGCTGGCTCGGGAACGAGGGGCGAAGAAGGAGCGATGAATCGGTGGCGCGCGGCGCGCGACCCCGGGCGAGGCGAACACTCGCTCTCGCTCCGGCAGAGGGTCCAGCGACTGCCGCGACCGTCATCTGTTTATGCTAGCCGCTCGGCGGTCCGGCCCACGTCGCAATATCGCGCGGCCGATGGCTCGGGCGCTCTGGCGTGCGACCCTCTCCGGATGAGCATGACGGTCGATCACGGTGGTTTCCGAGGCGGCTGGGGTGGCGGCCGACCGGCACCCGAAAGCGGGGCGCACCCGCCGGGCACCGAGGGCAACTGGACCACACCGCTTCTGGCGCTGCCGGGCGGCGCAGTCTTGCCTTGAGCCGATTCTGCGGATCAGGCCGGGCTACCGGTAGGGCCGCTTTACCCGGGCCTGCGGGGGCCAAGTCTCCTGCCGAGCCGAAACGCTCGCGCCCGAGGCCGGGAAACATGGTCTCGGCGGCTCGGCCGGGGCAAGGACAGACCCCGGCCGCGCCGGCGGCCGGGGTCTGTCCCGCTTTCGCGTCCAGGGCTGCCGTGCGGCGGCCTCAGCGGTTCCAGGCGGTTCTGGCCAGGTCGGACCGACCGAAGAGAGAGGCTAGGCCTTCTTGACCAGGGCGAGCGCGCCGCCGCCGATGGCAAGGAGGCCGCCGACGACCACGACGATCACGCCGATGCCGATGCTGGCCCCAAGGTCGGAGAGGTCCTTGAAGCTCATGTCGCTCAGGATGTCGGTGAAGTAGACGATCACCAGGACCGCCAGGACCAGGACGCCGAGCCCGAGCTCGATCAAGGCCAGAACCAGCGGCGGGATCTTCACCAGCTTGAGGATGGCGATACCGGCCACGACCACGAGCAGGATGCCCAGCGCCAGGACAACCTTGCCGCCGAGCAGACCCTCGTCCAGACCGGTCATATCGTCGCCGTGGAATGTCATCCATGCCAGCGGCGCGCCGACGATCGCCACGATGCCGCCGGCGAGAGCCAGGAGATCGGCGACGGATACGGTCTTGCCTGCGATGTTGACTGTCATCCGGAGACTCCTCCATCCACGCGCCGCAGATCCCGTCCCAGACCGATGACGGGTCGGCGCGCCGCTAGCGTACTCGCGTGCGTGCGCGCGAACACCCCTATTCCGCGACCTTCGCCGCAAATGGAGTGGAGAGTTGTGGTGCGGTCCGGTGGCGCAGGCCGGGTCAGCCGCAGAACCGCGTCACGGCGTCGAACAGGACAGGCAGCCCCCAGGCCAATGCGTCCACCGAAACCCGCTCGTCGACGCCGTGCATCAGCTCCAGCGGGCCCTCGCGACCCTCGATCCGCAGGGGCGAGAAGCCGTACACCGGCACCCCGATGCGGGCCAGGTGCTTGGCATCGGTGGCCCACGGCGCCATGAAAGGCACCGGCACGGCCTCCGGGTCGTGGTCGCGCAGCACCTGCTCCAGGAGCGGGTACATGGGCCCGTCCAGGGGCGCCTGCGCGGGCGCCCCCACGAGGGTGCACTCCACGTCCAAACGAGCCCACAGCTCCTCGCCGACGCGCCGGCGCAGCTCCTCCCGCATGGCCGGCTCGTCCGTCCCCGGCAGCGTCCGGCAGTCGATCTCGATCATCGCCGTGCCGGGGATGACGTTGTACTTGACCCCGGCCTGGACGATCCCGACCGATACGGTGTCGTGAGTCATGGCCGAGAAGGTCCGGACCAGCGCCGGGTCGCACACCTCCCCCAGGGCGGCGAGGCCCTCGCGGACCGTGTCCGCCTGGAGCTTCGATGGGTCGGCGAGGAGCCTCTGGACCGCCCCCGCCGCACGGGCGGTAAGGCGCGGGATGGCTCGGTCGACCGCGCCGGCCATGGCCTCGGTCAGGCGGGCCGGCCCCTGGTCCGCCAGGCGGTCCACGATCCGGGCCGCGAGCAGGGCGGCGTTGTCCTCGCTGGGCACCGAGCCGTGGCCCCAGCGACCCCTGACGTGGAGGCGGTAGACCACGTAGCCCTTCTCCGCGACCTGGACGGGGTAGAAGCGGACGCCCCCGAACGGAAGGGGCATACCGCCCGCCTCGTTGAGGGCCGCGGTTGCCTGGAGCCACTCGGGGTGGTTGTCCACCAGCCAGCCGGCCCCTTCCCGACCACCCGCTTCCTCGCCCGCGGAAGAGCAGAGGATCACGTCGCGGCGCAGGCCCGGGATGGGGTCCGTGGCGGGGTCCAGGCCGGCTGCGCGCGCCGTCCGCGCCAGGCGGCGCATGACCTGGATCTCCATGGCCACCATGCTCTTCATGTCCAGCGCGCCGCGGCCCCAGACGTAGCCGTCCGCCAGGTCGCCGCCGAACGGGTCGTGGCTCCAGCCCTCCGGGTCC
>Ga0315538_1000337_pt1 | contig 30454 bp, 28 predicted proteins | sample SalMarSW160230MG_2_FD_203834 | JGI IMG/M metagenome (GOLD analysis project Ga0315538, IMG submission 203834) | Salt marsh sediment microbial communities from the Plum Island Ecosystem LTER, Massachusetts, United States - Salt Marsh Sediment SW1601-230 ...
TTGCGGTAAGCTCGGGATTTAAAAAAGGTATCTTCTTTTTTCATATCTAGCAAATCAGCCATCTGGCTAAAAATTTGGGCTAACTCTAAATTTTTCATTCTTTTTAAGGACTGTATCTTAGGGACAGTCCCTAAGATACAGTCCTTCAGTCATTCTTTGAGATAAGGCGGACGAATGCCTTTACCTAACGGTGTTCTAAATGATTTTTTATCTTTAGGATATATCTGTTTATAAATCAAAAATGGCAGAAAGGCGCTGAACAAAACAAAGGCTATTACAAGAGTAAAAAGAACATTAAAACCAAATCGATATGCAATTATCCCCCCCAAAGCCCCGGCCGCTCCTGCGCCAATGCCAATCAAAGCAGCCCTGATACTCCAATCAGACGCCTCTTTGCCTTTGTCAATATGCCGAGTAAAGATAGCCGCATAAGCGGATACATTCATACCCATACCAATGGCGTAAAATACTTGCAGAAAATAAATATGCCAGGGCAAACGAGAAAAAATATAGGCAAAGACCACTGAAGCAGCTAAAAGATTGCCAATAACAATAAACCAAAGGTCATCTTTTTCTCCGTGGTTTTTATCCAAATACCAACCAAAGGGGATAACCACTAAAGACATAACAATCCAATAAATAGCTGCGGCATAACCAACTACCTCCACGTTGCCACCTTGAATCCGTTCGGTTAAAAAAATAGCAAATATAGGACTAATAAGACCAAACCCGCTAATCAAAGCTACATCAGAAAGAATTAAAATTTTAATCACTTTATTAATTGGTTTCATAATCCTATGATAAATCCTTTGACCAAGGATGACAAGTAGCTATTCTCTTTATTCCCAGCCAAAGGCCCTTAAAAACCCCTTTTTCTTCTATGGCTTGATAGGTGTATTGAGAACAAGTTGGATAATGACGGCATTGTCCTAAAAGTCGCAAAATCGGCAACCAGCCATGGTCCGGCGAAATAGTTTTCTGATAAATTTTAATGAAGAAAAGAATAATTTTTTTAAACATATCTATTGACTTTTCTCAATTATTCATGTAAATTATCTAATCAAAAAATAAATGCAGTTATTTAACAAATAAGGGGGTGGTCATGAAGACGGAAAGGGAAAGAAATTTGTTAGATACTTATTCAAAAGAGCTAGCTCGCCTGCCTGATCGTTTATCAAAAGAGAGGGCAAAAAAATTATTCCTGAAAGCGAAAGGTGATGATCTGGAAGCCCGCAACCGATTAGTTGAGGATAATCTAAAATTAGTTATTGACATCGTCAGGAAACATTACTGGGCCAAGCTTGACGGAAATTTTATCAATTTGTTTTTGGATTTAATCCAGGCAGGTAATTTAGGAATTTTTAAGGCCTTAAAAAAATTCAAGCCCGAAAAAGGATTCGAATTTTCCACTTATGCTAAGTGGTGGATTCGGGAGGGAATTGATGAATTTTTAGAAGACCGGAAGGAATTTCCCATTTCTGATGAACACGCTCAGACAGATCTCAACCGCCTGATTCGGTTGAGAGATAACTATTTTCAAGACAATGGTCGCTGGCTGACGGCCGAAGAATTAAGTGAGCTGAGCGAAATCCCGGTGAAAAAAGTAAAGACATTGCTTCGGGCCTCTCAAACAGTAGTATCTTTGGATAAACCCATTGGAGAGGACAACGACAAGGTATTAGGCAATCTTATTGCTGATAAAAGTTCAATTGACCAAGAAGAGGTTGCTCAAAAAAAAGAGTTGAGAGAAGATATCATTGTCAGTTTCTCTTGCCTTAATCCCCGTGAAGAAAAAACGCTACGTGCCCATTTCGGTATCGGTCAAGACGATGGAGAGGGCTACGACCAGAATCGCACCTTAACGGCCATTGGTGAAGATTTTGAAATTGGCCGTGAACGAACCAGACAGATTGAAAAAGAAGGGCTCAAAAAACTTCGTCGTCGGAGAGGTCGTTTTCTAAAAGAACATCTATAGGGGTTAGCCAAAAGCTAACCCTTTTTTATTTTCCCAACAATCCCTTAAGCTTTTGAGCGTTCTTGATGGCGTAACCTTGAGCATCATTGTTGAAATATACGCAAACATCTTTAACTTTAGCCCACTTTTTTATCTTAATGGCCCATTTTTCCAATTCTTGCTCAGTATATTTAGAGGAATAAAGCGCCTGACTGCCATGAAGACGCAGATAAACAAAATCAGCCGTAATTTTTTCCTGATAAGGCCATTTAGCAGAATCGGCTAAACATAAAGCAATCCGGTGCTTTTTCAAAAGATGATATATGTCCTGATTAAACCAACTAGGGTGGCGGAATTCAAGACAATAGCGATATTTTGAAGAGAGGATTTTAAGAAAACTTGCTAATCTTTGTTTATCAACCGGCCAACTGGACGGCAACTGAAACAAAATGGGTCCTAATTTTTCTTTAAGTTTAGCGGCCCGGCTGATAAAGAGTCGCCAGGACTGACGACAACCTTTTAATTTTTTGATATGGGTAATATAACGACTGGCTTTGACGGCAAAAATAAAATTTGATGGCGTTCGCTGATACCAACCCCGAAAGGTTTTTGCCAGAGGCAAATGATAAAAAGGATTATTTAATTCAACGGTCTGAAAATGCTCTGTATAATATTCTAATTGCTTGGCTTTAGCTAATCCCTGGGGATAAAAAACCCCTTTTTCCCAATGAGTGTAAGAAAAACCGCTTGTCCCAATGTAGAGCTTAGGCATTTCTCTTATTATACCAATCAAAGAAAAATAAAAAAGGTCCGTGGGAATTGGTTTTTATTCAATCCAACAGACCCTAAGTCAAAATTACGGCGGTTTGGCCATTTCCTTTAAAGGATATCTTTGTTTTAAAATAGCCACTAGATTGGGTAAAAAATATTTTGCTCTCAAGCCGCTAATCCTGAATCTCTCTTTGCAGAAATTACAGAAGAAAATAGCCTCTTCTTTAGGGGTCCCTACATTTTCTATCCTTAAAAAAGAAATATCTTTTCCCTTACAGCCAGGGCATTGATGTTCATATTCGCTCATTCCTTCTTCCTCCTTATTCTGGTGCTAAAATCATTTTTAGCAAAGCCATCCGGAGAAAAAGTCCATTCTGGGCCTGAGGGAAATAGGTCGCTCGTTCATCTTTATCAACCGCAAAGGGTAGTTCTCCGTCTTTTGGATTACGCGGCAGCGGATGCATGATAATGGCATGGTCAGGCAGTTTTTCTAACACCCGGTCGGTAATGGAGCATTTTTCTCTGACTTCATTATAAGAGAAAGCCTGATCTCCTAACCTCTCTTTTTGAATCCGGGTTTGGTAGACGACATCTATCTTATCAGCCACTTCTATCAAATCATCGCCTTCAGAAAAATGAACATTATGTCTATCCAGATAATCTTTGATATCTTGACCAATTTTTAATATGTCTGGTGAGACATAATAGATGTTAATGTCTTTATACTTACCTAAAAGATAAGACAAAGACCTGACTGTTCGACCATTAGCCAAATCTCCAACCATAGCTATAGAAAGACCGTCTATCTTATTCAATCTCTCCCGGAGAGTATAAACATCCAAAAGAGCTTGCGTGGGATGCTGGCCAGTTCCATCACCAGCATTAATAATTGGCACATCACTGAAGGCGGCTGCTCTAGCTGCTCCGCCAGCCTTATCATAACGCAAAACAATAACATGCGGTAAATACATACTTAATACCTTAATAGTATCTTCTAAGGTTTCTCTTTTAGCGGCCGAAGAAAACTCTCGGGCATTTTCAGTTGAAAAGATCACCCGACCACCTAAATTTCTCATGGCTATTTCAAAAGAAGCCCGGGTTCGGGTGCTTGGTTCATAAAACAAAGATATCATCTTTTTATCTTTGACCCCTTCTTGCATTTTTTCTTTTTCTTTAGGTGAGAGTTCGCCATAATACTCTTTAACTACCCAACCACCCATTTTTTCAGTTAAATAAAAAATCTCATTGAGAAGTTCCAAATCAAACTGCTGCGATTCTGTAATATGGTGTATTTTTCTCATTTCTTACCTCCTTTTTTGTTGGTTTGATCTTTTTGGTAATTCCTCAATATTAGGTATTTGATGTTCTTGAAGATACTTCTCCAGTCCTTTAATGATTTCAGACATGACCATAGGATTGATAAAATTAGCTGTGCCTATTTGAACTGCCTTAACTCCTAGACAGAAAAAATCCAAAGCATCTTCCAAATTCATAATTCCGCCGATGCCGATAACCGGAACTTTTACTGCCTTTATTACCTCCGATACTTTCTGGAGGGCAATCGGTTTAATACAAGGCCCGGAAAGGCCGCCCGTAATCCATTCACCTTGGCCAGGTCCCCTTTTAATATAGCCCATGGCTTTGAGAGTATTAATCAGAGAAAGAGCATTAGCCCCTCCTTCAACAGCTGCCTCGGCAATTATCTTAATATCTGTCACATTAGGAGTCAGCTTAACAATGACTGGACGAGAAGTATTTTTACGAACAGCAGCTACTACCTGATAAGTAATTCGAGGGTCAGTGCCAAAAGCCATGCCACCTTTTTCAACATTAGGACAGGAAATATTAACCTCTAAACCATCTATTCCTTCAACTTCATTTAATCTTTGAGATATCTGCCTGAACTCATTAATTGTCTGACCAAAAATGCTGACTATAATAGCTATATCAAACTGCCGCAAAAAAGGGATTTTTTCCTTAATCACGACTTCTAAACCGGGGTTCTCCAAACCGATAAAATTAATCAGGCCGGCTGGAGTTTCCATAATCCGAGGCGGCGGATTGCCCACTTTTGGCTGCAGACTGGTGCTTTTAGTAACAATACCCCCAAGTTCTGAAAGGTTATAAAATTTATCACTCATTTCTTGGCCATAACCAAAAGTGCCGGCCGCATTCATTACTGGACTCTTCATTCTTATACCAGCTATTTCGGTTTCTAAGCTTACTTTCATCTCTATCTCCTATCTTTAAGGGTTGCCAATTTCTTGTTTTCAAAGAGCTTATTTTCCACGCAGATTAACAAATTGACTAATGACTGTCAAGCATATACAAGGAAAGAGATAAAATGGAAATAAGTAAAATAAAGTCAGAGGAAATTGTGCATTTATTTCAAAACAAACTGGCTTGTTTGGAAAAATTACCTCGTTCTTCATCTTTAAAAATTTTAATCCGGCCAAATTCACCATCATAACCCGGTTCAATATTGACCTTGCCCTGGCGAACCCGGCTTACTCCTTCGGCAATTTCAGCGGAACTGGCCCGCTCTATTTGTTCCGGGCTTATCTCCAAAAGTATCTTGAATTCTGAACCAAGACGCTTAATCAAATTCTTATACTCTTCCCTAACCGCTTTACTAGCCACCCCCATTCCTTTGGCTTCAGCAATAATTTCTTCTAAAGGAATTGTTTTTCTAAAAGGAACAACTTGGGCTGGATTCTCTCCTTCTTTTCTATCAGCCAAATCATTAACCCGATGAAGCACGCCAATTGTCAATGGCTTGCCGCATTGAGGACAGATATTCTTTATTTTTCTTGACTCTTGAGGAGTAAGACAAACTTGGCAATTACGATGTCCGTCATAATGATACTTGCCTTCTTCAGGAAAAAACTCAACTGTTTCTAAAAATTTTTGAGGGTCTCTGTTTTTTATTGCCTCGACAACCCCGGCGTAACTCAAATTAGTATCAAAAACATTAGCTTCCCGGCCAATTTTGCTGGGTGAGTTATGAGTAATAAATCCATTAGCTATATAATTTTTATAATTAGGAACTGTAAGATCATATACATATTTACAATTAGACTTTATTTTTTTCGTCTCTTGCACGCTTTCCCATATAATATCACTATCAGCAAATCTTTTTAATTTTTCTATAATTAATTTTTCTTGCGACGGCGCCTTTGTTAGATAATTTAAAAATATCTTTATAAATTCTTTTACATTTCCTCGTTTTAGAGTATTACTATGTTTTAAATGATAATGTAATCGCCATGGAATATCATAATAAGAAATCGCTAATTCGTTTCTAACTCTTAAAATTTCGTTTTTAACTGGCAATGGATCTACAAAACTACTTTTTGGACTTTGTAAAATAGAAGAAAGGTATTCTAATAATTTCTCTTTTTTTGGAACAGAATTAAATCCAATTTCTCTATTAAATATCCTTAATTGCTTCTGTCCGTATATACTAATTTTGTATCTCCATTTCTTTTTATTTTTCTCAAAATCATGATAAATATTAGAATTAATTCCAAATTTCATTAAAAGCGTCTGAACTTCTTTTATTAAGATCAAACTAGACATAGAAATTTGGATAGAATGATCTGTATTTGTGCCTTCAGCATCAAATAAACCTTTTAAAAATGCCGCTATTTCTTTCTTGGGTAAACTAAAAATAAGATTAGGAATTCGGCGTCTCAAAGAAGAAACTAAGATTTCAGAATCTATTTGACATAAATATTCTGCTAGATAAGAAGGATATCTATATGCATATGAATTTCCTTTCTTTTTTCTTAATCTGCCCTTAATATTAAAAACTTCTTTAACTAAATTTTGATAATGGTTTAATAAATTTAAATCTTTATCTGTGAAAGAGAGACTACTTATTTTTCCTTCAGAATGCTCAATCCCGCCATCTCCTAATATATAGCCTAAAATCTGACAAAATTTTTCGTTTGTAAATTTTGGAAACCTTTCTAAAGGGAATCTATATATTAAAAATTTTTCCTTAAATTTATTTCTGTCAATTCTTAAAAATTCACAGTATTTATCTATAAAGCTCTCTTTTGAAGTTTTAACTTTGTGTTTTTCGAATATCCAAATACAATCCTTTTTAACTCCAATGTATTTTCCTACGTCTTTCTGAAATTTCTTATTTTTTATCCGTAATACTTTTAAATGATCAATGCCTTTGGGAAGAATTTTGAGTTTATGATCGATGGCGAAATAAGGAAGTTTTCTAGACTTTCCTTTGTTCAAAATCCGTCTTAAACAGGCTACTAAATCGCCTTTTTTTAATTTGGAAGCTTCTGTTTCTATGATTTCTTCGTTCTCTAAAACAAAAAAACGATGTTCTTGAGTAGTAATAATCTCTTTAGCTCGAGTTATTATTTTATAAAGAATAGAGGGACTGGGCAACTTATGTAATTTAGAAATCTTGGCCTCTGTCTGTCTTAAACTACCATCGAAATCAATACTTAATGCTTTATGTGGATTTAAATCTTTTATTGGAATCGGTTTGCCATTGATTGTATAAATATTAGTATCTGGATGAACGCAATGGGCATCGGAATTGCTGACTAGAGTAATTTTGTCTAAAGATGAATTTAGCCAGCTCATTGGGGGATCGCTGGAAAGTCCTGTTTCTCCAGCATAAATATATTTTGAATATTCTTCAAAACACTCTTCCAAAGAGTCGAATCCTGAATTAGCTCCGAATAAACTAAACCAGGGAGTATAGATATGAGCCGGAATAATAAAACAATCCTGAGAAGTATTTAAAACAATTTTAGCCAGTTCTTTGGCGTCAAGGCCCAAAATAGGCCGACCGTCAGATTTAAGATTGCCAATCCAGCCCAAACGGGTATTAATTTTCTCTACTGTTGAGAAATCAGGCGCTAGAACAACAATGTGGATTTTCCGCGTCCGGTTGTTTTTTGAATAAATACAACTGATTTCGCTGCTTAATAAAAAACGCCCTTCTTCATCTTGATGATTATTAGGCAACCAATCATTATTAGCTAAAGAAGCGCGACTTTTCTTTTTTATCTTAAAAAGCCCTGGTTCAGCCGGCTCAAGTTTTTGTCTAAGCTCTTTTATCCAGAGCGGGTGGGTAAAATCACCAGTTCCTAAAACTTTAATTCCCTTAATTTTAGCCCATTTATTTAAATTTTCCACATCCATATCCCGCGAAGTCGCCCGGGAATATTTGGAATGGATATGCAGGTCAGCAATAAAACGCATAACTTTATTTGAATTTGAACTTCTTTCTTATGGCTAACACAGCCAGTCCATACTTATCCACTTGTTCTTTTGTATAAAATTTTCCTATGTCTTTCGTATTGAATTTATACAATAATTCACATTCTATTTGCCTGCCAGTAAGCTCTTTTGTTCCTTGTTTTTGCTCTTTAAGCACAAGAATATCACCGGCCTTGCACTTAAAATCAGCTAACCGAACCTCAAAGCGTTTTTTGCCTTCAATAACTGCCTCAAAATATTCTTGCTGAACTTTTTTTTCAATTCTCATAGTAAAAGATAAGGATTAAAACGTGTCTAGCAGGATTTGAACCTGCGATTGCCAGCTCCGGAAGCTGATGCTCTATCCGCTGAGCTACAGGCACAATTTACCCTTATTATACTCTCTCAAAAACAAGGGTCAAACAGAGGATAACTTTCTATAACTTGCCGTAATCCCCAAGACCAACCAAAACATTATTTGCCCTTGTTGTAAGGTCCAAAAGAAATGGTCAAATAAACCAATGAATAAGAAAGAAAACAAAATTAAGAATAAATATAAGGGAATTTTTTTAGCTTGAATTAATAATCTAAAAATGAAAAACAAAAAGATAATTAAACCAATTAAACCAGTTTCTGAAGCAATTAACAGATAGATATTATGAACCGGCTGATGAAGCCAAGCAGATAAAAGGCGAAGCATTTCTCTGATTTCCCAGACAAAATTGCCCAAACCTATCCCCAGCCAAGGATGTTCCTTAATTATAGAAAAAGCTGTTTGATTATAGAAAGTCCGTAAACCGACTGATTGCTCGGTTAAAGAAATCGACCAGCGAGAAGAAATTTCCGGCCAGGCCAGAACAGTAAACAGACAACATAAAACAATGAACAATAAAAAAATTGATGTGATTCTTTTGAATAATTCTTTATCTGGTGTTTGGATAACCCGCCAAAAAGTAAAAACAAAATAAATCAAACTGGCCAATAGAAAAGTAAAGATAACCAGGCGGGAAAAAGTCAGCCCGAGAGCAAAAAACAATAAACAAAAAACAGTCAACAAAAAACAGTTTTTAATAAAGGGATGTTTTTTATTCAGCCAAAGAAAATAAAAACAGAAAATACTTAAGACGAGAAAAGCCGCTAAAATATTGGGATGAGGCAAGCTGCCGTAAGGCCGAATCATCCTTGTTCCTTCAACAACAATTTTAGCCACGCCGGCTGTTTCTGGACTTAAAGGACTCTCAAATAAATATCTTAAACCCAAGCTTTTTTGACTAGTATATTGACCGAAAGCGATAAAGGATTGGACCAAACCACTGGCTATTAAAATTTGGGCTACTCGCTCAAGATTGAATAATTGCCTGAAATTGTATTTTAAATAAAAAAATAAACCGGCTAATTCCAGTAGTTTAAACCAATGATAAAAACCAAGCTGAATATTCTTAGCTTGAACTAAGGAAATTAAACTGATAATTAAAAAAATGACCAGCCAAAAGCTAGCATTCTTTAATCCTCGAGTAAGCGAAGTAAATTGAAAGGTTATCCTTCTTTTGAGAAATCTCTCTTTTCTTTTTCGCCAAAACCAAACCAAAAAAATCGATAAAATCAATAAGTCAGTTAAATAAAGATATACACTGGACCATTCATTAAAATCACCTCCCCATTGATAAAGTATTTTCCGGGTCTGAAAAGGCAGACAGAAAATCAACAAATAAAAGAAAAGTTTTTCCATAGCTTTAAAGATTAAGGGACAGTCCATTATAAACTTCCTTAACCACTTGTCGGTCATCCCAAGGTATTTTCTTACCTCTAGCCACGCACATCCAGGGTTCGCAACCCTTGCCCGTAATAATTACCACATCACCTTTTTGAGCTAATCTTAAAGCCCGCTGAATAGCTTGGCGCCGGTCGAGAATTCTCTCTGGCTGTTTCTGCTTTAAGCCAGCCGCCACTTCATCAATAATTGTCTGGGGATTTTCATTATAAGGGTCTTCGTTGGTAATAATAATCTGGTCCAGATACTTCCCGGCAATTTGGCCTAATTGAGGTCGTTTCCATTTGTCCCGACCGCCGCCAGCTGCTCCCAGAACACCAATCAAGCGACCCTTAAAAACTTCTCTGATGGTTCGATAAACTTTTTCTAAAGCATCAGGCGTATGAGCATAATCAACTATGACAGTAAAAGGTTCTTTAATGACTATTTCCAACCGACCAGCCAGACCCCTTATTTGTTCCAGGGCCAACTTAATTTTACTCAAAGAAATTTTTTCTGATAAACCAACAGCTATAGCGGTTAAGGCATTAAAAGCATTAAACTTACCCAATAATTTAAGATTAAATTGAGTATCTTGAACATTAAAACTAATTCCGTTTTGAGAAGAAACAAACGATGAGCCGCGAACGACTTGGGCGATTTGGGAGGGCCATTCCCTTTTTGGAAGCGACGTTCCCAAATTTCTTTGTATTGTGTATCCCCATTTTTCTGCGGCGGGGAATTGTAAAAAATAATCACTATGGGGGTCATCTAAATTAACAATCATCTGGCCATTGGATTTAAGGGACTGGAAAAGCTTGGCCTTGGCTTTTTGGTAATTCTCAAAACCACCGTGGCTTTCCAAATGTTCAGGGGTTAGATTAGTTAAAACTGCTGAATCAAAACCAATAAACTTATGACGATATTGTTTAATTCCTTCAGAAGTTATTTCTAAAACTGCGTATTGACAGCCAGCTCGGACTGCTTGTCTTAAAAATTTCTGCAATTTCAAGCGACCGGGCATGGTCATTTTCAAATTATTCGGCCAGACCTGAGCTTTGATTTTAAATTGAATGGAAGAAAGGGCCGCTACCTGATAACCCGCCTCTTCTAAAATTTGATTAATTAAAAAAACCACCGTTGATTTGCCATTAGTCCCGGTAACGCCAATCACTTTCAGTTTTTGAGCAGGAAATCGATAAATAATTGCCCCTAAGAAAACCCAGCCAAAATGGTACCAACCAAGTAAAAAATCAGGAACAAATTTCTTTAAAAAATCTTTCATAAGATACGCCGAGCTAAATTATAGAGCCGATACCACCAGGGCCGGAAAACTAAATCAAAGGCGTCTGGATAAGTGATTTCTTGACCATTAAATCCTTTTTTAAAGCGGGTTACCCCGGGCCATTTTTTTTCGTCAATACCCCAGAAATCATAATATTTCAAGCCAAGTTTTTGAGCTTGGCCAATGGCTTGCCATTGCAAAAAATGAGGAGCCATCAGCTGACGGAAATTATAATCAGAAGCGCCGTGCAAATAAGTGGCTGTTTGACCAAAAAAACAAATTAGGTTAGCCGCAATAATCTTATTCTGGTATTTAGCCAAAAATAATTTAATCATCCCTTCCTTACCTAAAACCTCTAACATTTTCTGATAATATTCCTTAGGATGAAGATGAAACTTATCCCGTTTAGCTGTTTGTTCTAATAAATCCAAAAAGGTATCTGTTGCTCCATTATCATTCGCTGTCTCAATTATTACTCCTTTGTGTTGAGCCAATCTAATATTATACCTGGTTTTTTGATGCAGCTGGCTTAACAATTCTTTCTCTGATTTAGTTATATCTAAAATTAACGTCTTTTGCGGTTGGATTTGTTTATTTGACCGGAATAGAGATGGTCCTTCAGATACAGTCCTTGTTCCAATTCCCAGGGGACTATCCCCGTAATCGCCTCTGTTATCTGGCTCAATTTTAAAAAAAATACTCTTTTCTTGCTTAGCTATTTTTTTAACTTGGTCTAAAAATAAATTTATTGTTCGTTGTTTATTATTGGCTATTTGCCGGATTACTGGTCCTCTGGGACAATATAAATAATTTTTTTCCAAAGGTAAATTATGCTTAATCAGTAAGGCCTTTAACCCTTCAGTTTCTAGACGCCAGATTTGGCGGCCTAATGACTCTTGGAATTTTCCCCACGACCAAGATTGTAAAAAATGACCATTGTTGGCAATAACAAATTGGTCCCATTTTTCCCTTTGACTAGCTGAAACTGTGTTCATGTTTTCCCTAAAATCTTCAAGGCCTCTTTAATCCTATTGGTTGTTCCCTTTATTTTCCCGGGAACCTGCTTAAAGGCTTCCCTGGCTTGACGATTGGTATAGCCCAAACTGACTAAAGCATCAATAGTTTCATCATCAGCCATTAACTTACTTACCTCAGCTCCGGGGACTAAAATTTTACTGCTTAATTCTAAAATAACTCTTTCAGCTGTTTTCTTGCCAATCCCAGAAACCTTGGTTAATAAACTAACCTGGCCACTGGCAATAGAGGTCTTTAAATCTTTAAGGGAAGCGATTGACAAAACAGCTAAACCAGCTTTGGGACCAAGGCCACTGATAGAAATAAGCATTTCAAAAAACTCCAATTCCTCAAAAGACAAAAATCCGTATAAATCTAAAATATTTTCTCGGGAATAAAGATGAATAAACAATTTTGCTTCTTCTCCTTGAGCAGATATTCTTTTCAGAGTGGCTATTGAACAAAAAACCTTATAACCAACTCCCTTAATATTCAAGATAACAAACTTATCTGTCTTTAATTCAATTTTGCCTTGAAGTGAAGCAATCATATAATTTCATGTAACCTGAAACAGGTAATGTTTAATAATTATATGGTATCTTAATTTGACCTCTCTGGCAAATAATGATAGGATGAATCCATTATGCCTATCACTAAATCAGCTAAAAAAGCTCTACGCCAAAGCCGCCAAAAACGGCTCTTTAATCTTCGACGGACTAAAAAGATGAAATCCCTGGTTAAACAGGTCAGGGATCTACTTAAGGAGAAAAAAAGAGACGAAGCTCTCAAAATTTTACCTCAAGTTTATAAGGCCATTGACAAAGCAGCTAAACGAGGAGTGATTAAAAAAAATACGGCCAGCCGAAAGAAATCACAACTGACTAAAGCTATTGAAAAAAATAAATAGCTTGGGAAATATTTTTAGGAGTGTCACTTTCAAATTACTCCTAAATTTATAATGTGGATAATCCCCGCTTGACAGCGAAGGGCAACTTTGATAGCCTACTATTGTACCTATGGGTGCAATTAAACAATATTTTAAGGCAGGCCTTAAGCGCCTTAAAACCAAGATAGAACAAAGCAACAGAAAACTGCTCTTAGCGGCAGTTATTTTATTTGGTTTAATTTTCTCCTTAGTTAACCCGGTTAAAGGAATGGAGCAATTTCTTTTTCTTCGCTTCAACCAAGACAAGTCATCTATTGTTGAAGAAATCAAACAAGAAGCAAATTTTACTCAAGAAAGTTTTTCAGTTGACCGAACTTATCTGACAGCTAATTCCTTAGCCAGTTTAGTCAGCCAATCAGACTCTCCGGCAACATCTGAAGAAGATTCATCTGACCAAGAACCTTCTTTAATTATTCTTCAAGCCAATGCTCTCTTAGCCCAAAACTCTCCAACTACTTTTATCAGTCAGGACCCGCGCAGCGGTCTGATTACCTATATTGTCCAGGAAGGTGATACTCCTTCCAGTATTGCCGCTTCCTTTGGCGTTACCACTTATACTCTGCTCTGGGCCAATGACCTTAAAGAAACTAGTATTATCCGACCAGGTGATGAATTGACTGTTTTACCAGTCACTGGCGTTCTCCATCGGGTTAAAAGCGGCGAAACAATTGGCGGCATTGCTAAATATTACCAAGCTGATGAAGAAGAGATTATCGTTTTCAATGCCTTGCTGGCTGACGGAACAATCCAAATTGGTCAAAAATTAGTCATTCCCGACGGCCAGATGCCGGCTCCTAAACCAAGCTACAGTTATGTCGCCCAACCAAGTTATAGCGGAGCGGGTACCGGTCAGAGTCGCTCTTTTCCTTACGGCCAATGTACTTGGTATGTAGCCCAAAAGAGAATTGTTACCTGGAGCGGCCATGCTTACGCCTGGTTAGCTAATGCCAAAGCGGCCGGCTATGCCACTTGCCAGAGCTCTAATTGTCAGCCCCAAGTAGGCGCTATTGTCAGTTTAAAAGACGGAGGCTGGCTGGCTAGAACATATGGCCATGTTGCTTACGTGATTAAAGTAGAAAAGAACCGCTTTCTTATTTCAGAAATGAACCGGATTGGCTGGGGAGTGGAAAGCGTCCGCTGGATTCCCCTGGGCAGTTCTTTGATTAAGGGATTTATTTATTAAAAACATTGAAACTTGAAATTAAAAATCACCACTTGAGCTGGTGATTTTTATATCTCCTCTTGTTTGGGTCGATACTGAATTGCTTCGGCCAGATGGGCTGGCTGGATATGTTCAAGCCCGGCTAAATCAGCAATGGTCCGGGCTAATTTTAATAAGTGGAAATAGGAACGAGCGGATAAATGGAGCTGGCTCATAGCGCTTCTTAATAAACTTTGGCTGGCCAAGTCAATCCGGCAGTATTTCTTGATTTGTTCCAAGGCCATTTCGCTATTGGTGAGCATACCTTTTTCATTGAAAAATCTTTTCCTTTGGATTTGTCTGGCTTTTTGGATTCGTTCTTTAATTATTTTTGAAGATTCAGCTACTTTCTGACTGGCTAATTTCTCGTAAGTCAAACGGGGCACCTCAATATGTAAATCGATTCTATCCAAAAGCGGCCCGGAAATCTTTCTTTGATATTTAGAAACTTGGGCAGGAAGGCAAATACATTGCTGCTGGGGATCGCCTAACTTACCACAAGGACATGGATTCATGGCACCAATTAAAATAAACTTAGCTGGGAAAGACAGACTGCCGCTGGCTCGCGAAACCGTAATCAAACCATCTTCTAAGGGTTGACGCAAACTTTCCAGAACAGGCCGACTGAATTCGGGAAATTCGTCTAAAAAAAGAACTCCCCGATGAGCCAAAGTAATCTCACCGGGTCGCGGATAGGAGCCGCCGCCAATTAAAGAAACAGCTGAAGCAGTATGATGAGGCGACCGAAAGGGCCGTTCCGTCATCAGCGGTTGATTATCGGGCAAATAGCCAGCTATACTGAAAATCATGGTCACCTCTAAGGCCTCTTCTATGGTTAAAGAAGGCAAAATAGAAGGGAAACTACGGGCTAAAAGTGTTTTGCCGGCGCCGGGCGGCCCATGCATGAGAAGATTATGCCCGCCAGCCGCGGCGATCTCCAAAGCGCGCTTGGCTTGTTCCTGCCCTTTAATATAGGCCATATCAGCCAAAGATTCTCCGGCTTGCTTAAATTGTTTAATTTTTAAATGAGGACACGAAGGAATTATCTCTTCTCCTTTTAAATGAACAACTAATTGAGCTAGGGATTTAACGGGGATAATTTCTAATCCCTTGATTAAAGCCGCTTCCCGGGCATTTTCTTGAGGAACAAATAAGGTCTGAAATCTTTCTTCTTTAGCCATCAAAGCAACAGCTAAAAGGCCATTGATGCGACGGAGCTTGCCCTCTAAAGAGAGTTCGCCAAGAAAAAGTTTGTCTTCTAAATTCTCAGCATTTATTTGATTGGAAGCCAAAAGAAAAGCCACGGCCATGGGTAAATCATAAGCCGGGCCTTGTTTTTTTAAATGAGCCGGCGCTAAATTAACAATCACTCGGCGCCGGCTATGTTCTGGCGGACTGGCTCCGCTGTTTTTAATAGCTGAAGAAACTCTCTCTTTTGATTCATTAACTGCCTGATCGGGTAAACCAACAATATGAAAAGAATGGAGTCCCGTCGATAAATCAACTTCTACTTCAATTGGTTGAGCTTTCAAGCCAACCAGAGCAGCTGAATAAACTTTAGCCAGCATAAAATCCCTCCTAATTTAAAAACCTGCTTTATTTTAACAGGTTTTTGTCTCTCTATAAAGTGCCGGGTCCTTATTAACTTAATCAAAGATTTTCCTTCTTCCCGCATTTCATGCATAATCTTGCTTCAGGAACAACCTCCAGACGTTTTGGTTCAATGTTTTTTCGACATTTCTCGCATTGGCCATAATTACCCTTTTTGATTTTAGCTAAAGCGTTCTCAATATCCTCAAGCCGCAATTCCAAAGCATGTTCAACTGGTAATAAATTTTCATATCCTTCTATTTCTTCAGCGCTTTCATCTTTATGGGAACGATTCAAACCAAAGAAAGGAAAACGGGTTAACCAATTCCCTTTTAATTGAGGGTCTTTTTTAGCAAAAAATCCGAGATCCTTGATTAATCTCTTCTTTTCTGCTTCTAATTTCTTTTGGAGTTTTTTTTGTAAATCTTTATCCATGTATGTTTAAATTTTAGCACAAAAATATAATGTCAACAAGCCCTGCACCTTTTTTCAAAAGGGGCAGGGCAAGGTTTGTGAAAATAAAAAAAAGGCCACTTCAATATTGACTCTTTTAGAAAATTATGATATTATAGAGGGACCTTGTGACCAAAATTAATTACTTCAAGGGCCCAAGGCCCCTCTTTGTTTTTCTATAATCAAGGCGTTATCACGCTATTTTTTTTATAATAATTACCTCCTGCGTAATAAACAGCCATTTACAGAAAAACATTTTTTATCTTTTGCTAATTACCGGTCCTCTTTTAGGACCTTGATACAACTGTAAAAAATTAAAGAACTAATAAATAATTATCTATTTGCAATCAGCAAAAGATGTCCCCTGATAAGTTTCAGTAAATTTGCGGGGACATTTTTATTTTACCAGTTAGGGACTGCCATTGTCAAGGCCTATTTATCCACAACTTATAAACAATTATTTATCAATGATTAAATCAATCGTTTTTTCTAATAATTCTTGAGAATTACTAATAATAAAGTAATCGTCTATTTGACCGTAAAGACAATTAATTGCCAAAGAAAGAGGTCTTAAAACAGTTATTTCAATCTGACGGTAAGTTTGAGAGGAAAGGTTATAATCCTCTTTAAGTTTTGGCTCAATTTTATCTAAAATCTGGCTTATTTGAGCCGTTGAACTTTTTTTCTCTAAGAGCAAGGTAAAAGGAAAGGATGTTTCCGAATTAGCGGGCAATAGAATAAAAGCCATTTCTGGCTTAAAAAGCGGCTGGATGTCTTCTTGAAAACTCAATTGAGCTTGAATAAAATAATCATTGAGTTTGTTTATAGCTCCCGGCCCATAGAAATTATTTTCTTCTAAAAACTGACCTAAAGAAGCTATCTGTGGATAAAGTTCTGGCTGATTAATTAGCCCAAAAACAATTGCTTCTTCCGGGACTAAATCAGCGAAAGGCATTTTTTGAGAAGAGAAAAACCAGTAACCCAAGATTGAAAAGACAATTATTAGAAATAAACCAATACCTAAAAACAGCCATTTTCTTGATGGCTGTTTTTGTTCTGTTCCTGAATCATTTCGCAAATCTACTTTCATTTCTTCAGCAACCTCATCAGCCGAATCACCTTTTTTAACTTGAATGGGAATTTTAGGCATTTAAATTATTCAATAAATTTGAAGGTGGAAAGGATTTGATTGTAAATCTCAACTATATTTATTTCATCTGTACCTACTCCTATATCATATGTTTTATCGTTTTGCTCTGTTAAGTTTTCAATAAATATCGTTCCTGATATATCTTGTTTTATAGTTAACTTAATCCATTGAATATTATTCACTGTCACTGTCTCTTCTTGAATAATTTTATTAATTGGATTGCTTAAAACAGGAAGTGATTGTTTAACCTCTGGCAACGGTAATGAAATTACATTTACAGCAACCACAACATCTTCGCCTAAGCTTTGCGGGCCAAACCCTTGACAAGTAATACCGCATTCAGCCGTTCTCCAATCTTTTGGATACTTCACCTCATATCCATACTCTTCATTACTATAAGTCTGCCAGTCAGAAATATCTATCTCGGTCTCTGTCTCCACAGCTTCAACCGCCAGCAAAGCATCAATTACTGCATACATACTTTCCCGGGAAGTGGTGATGACTAACTTATCGCCGACTACCGCATAATCAATACTTAAATCAGGGCTAGGAAAATTAAGATAACGAATGGCAATATCTTGGTAAAGATTATCCTGAAATTCTTCCGTAGCGATTGGCTGAACCTCTATATCTAAGCCAAGGAAAAATGCTTTCAGGTCAGTTTTAATACTGGTTTCCCAATTACGCAATTCTTGGCTTAAATCAACGCCTTCGGCTAAAGCAATAACCATAGCCAAGCGGTTGCCCTCTGGCTGGCTGTAGAAAAATAAAGTATAATTCCCTCCTTCAACATCACTGGTCGCGGCAGTGAAAAGAATACTATTCGGTAAACTTATTCCTAAATATGAAATAAGTGTATCTAAATCAGCATATTTTTTCTCTGTTTGACTGACTAATTTGGCTAAAATTCGTTTAAAGGTATTAAGGGTCTGTTCTTGGGCGGCCACCAATTTCAAATCATCAAGGAGCAAATTTTCTTGTCCAATAGTCAGTTCAATTGTTCTGGTTTCGTCTGCCTGAATAAGTGAATCCGGAATAGTTGGCTCAACTGGCTGGCAGTCTTCGTCAGTAAGACATTGGTCTTCTCCTTCTCCTTCAATACTGACGCATTGAAAATCCTGGCATTGATAATACATGGCTACTGGCGGAATTACTCGCAAATAATTCCACCAATAAAAAAACCCTCCGATTCCTCCAACAATTAAGATAACTGCTAAGCCAACAAAAACAAATTTTAAACGACTCTTTTGGATGGCTGGCTCAACTTCTTTCTTGAGAGGCAATTCCCCTTTAAGAAGAACTGGCTTAGGCGGAATCGGTTTAGGCAAGGTTGACAGCTTAGGAGGAAATGGTTTAGGCGGAATTGGCGCTTTGACAACAGCTGGTTTAGGAAATTTAACCGACCGACTAGGCCGAAAGAGATGAAAAAATCGAGAAATAAAAGAAGGTTTTTTCTTGGGAAGAACTGTTTTCGCATCTTCAGCTTCTTTTCCTCCTTCTTTTACTTTTTCCCGTTCTGTTTTCTGACGAGCTGTTTCGGCCCTCATTCTCTCTTCTTCTAATCTTTTTTGTGTTTCTTCAATCCTCTTTTTAATCTCGGTTTCCTTTCTAAGTCTCTCATCCGATTTTGAACGAAAAGGAGAAGAAGGAAAAACCGGCCTTTCAGCTGGTTCAACTACTGGGAGTTCGGTTGGCGGAGCGGCTTTTTTAACCTGGTCAACCCTTGGCAATGACGGTCTGGCGGGCTGACTTTTCTGCAAGGACTCAATATCTCCCTGCATAGTCCGAATAAATTGCTTCTTTGATGATTCTAAAACCTCGGCCAACTTAAGCGGCGTTTTTTCTTTAGTTAACTGAGTAGATTCTTTTATATCCACAATAGTCTTATTAGAGTCAGACCTTCCTTAGATGGTCTGACCTTCATGAAAAGTTTCAGGATTTAATTTTGCCCAAGGATAAACCAATCCGACCCTGCTCATCAATTTTTTTTACTTTAACCGGAATGATTTGACCAACTTCAATTATATCTTCAACCCGTTGGACATGATGAGGAGCTAATTCAGAAATATGAAGTAATCCATCTTGTCCAGGTAAGATTTCTACAAAAGCGCCGAAGTCGGTAATTTTCATTACTCGGCCTTGAAAGGTCTCACCTATTTCAACTTCCCGGGTTAAATTCTTAATCCATTCCAGGGCTTTTTGGCCACCTTCTTCATCAAGGGAAGTAATATTAACCAAACCATCGTCTTCAACATCAATCTTGGCCCCGGTTTGCTCAATAATCTCATTAATCATTTTTCCGCCTGGTCCAATGACATCCCTAATTTTTTCCCGATTAATCCTAAAACTCAAAACGCGAGGCGCTAAGGCAGAAAGCTCGGAACGCGGCTGAGCAATCAGCTTATCCATTTCTTTTAAAATGAATAGCCGACCTTGTTTGGCTTGCTCAAAAACTTTCTTAAGGATTTCCAGAGTAACTCCTTCTATTTTAACATCCATCTGACAAGCTGTCACCCCCTCTTTAGTTCCGGCGATCTTACAATCCATATCACCATGATGGTCTTCTGGCCCTTGAATATCAGTTAAGACCCGGTAATGCTCAGTTGATTCCATCATTAAACCCATGGCTACTCCACTGACATTTCTTTTGATGGGCACCCCGGCATCCATTAAAGCCAAGCTGGAACCACTGACTGAAGCCATAGAAGAAGAACCGTTAGAGGAGAGGATTTCCGAAACTAAGCGGATGGTATAGGGGAAGTCCTCTTTAGAGGGAATCAGCGGGGAAAGGGCTTTTTCCGCTAAAGCGCCGTGTCCAATTTCCCGGCGACCAGGACCGCCCATCCGACCGGTCTCGCCAGTGCAAAAAGGAGGAAAATTGTAATGCAGCATAAAATGCTTTTTGTATTCAACTTCCATCCCCTCAATAGTTTGTTCGTCACCAGGCGCTCCTAAGGTAATTACGGCAAGGGCCTGGGTCATACCTCGTTGAAATAATCCAGAACCATGGGTCCGCGGTAAAAAGCCGAGCTGGCATTTAATCGGCCGGACCTCATCTAATTGGCGGCCATCCGCCCTCTTTTCCTGACCAGCCGATGCTTTTAAAATATTTCGGTGAACAAGCTGATTAACTTCTTCTTCAAGAATCTCCTTTATTTGGATTTCTTTATCCTTTGAATCATCGTCTTTACTTAAAGCTAAAATCAATTCTTTCTCTAACTCTTTTAACTCTTCAAAGCGCTCTTTCTGGCTTGACTGAAAGATTGCTTTTTCTAATTTATCGCCTAACCAATCTTTAACTTGTTTTAGCAATTCCGGCTCTGGTTCTTTAATGGCTAAAACCGCCTTGGTTGGCTCGTTTTCTTTAATAATCTTTTTTTGCCACTGAATAATTTCTTTGAGATGCGGCTGAACAAATTCCATAGCTGATAATAATACTTCTTCAGAAACCTGATTAGCTCCTCCTTCTAACATATTAATTTTATCTTCTTTGCCAGCTACAACCAAATCAAAATCACTTTTTTGTCTAAGTTGATAAGTGGGATTTAAAACCCATTCCTGCTTAGAGCCGTTTTCTCCTGTTGAAGTACGACCTATTCTTAATCCAGCCATAGGACCGTCCCAGGGAATATCAGAAATAGCTAAAGCTAAAGAAACAGCTATTAAGGCGGGGATATCCGGATCGTTCTCTTTATCAAAAGAAAGAACGGTCAGAATTACTTGAATATCATTTCTAATTTTTTGATTAAAGCCGGGCCGAATAACTCGGTCAATCATCCGACCGGTTAAAACCGCCTCATCAGAAGCCCGACCTTCCCTTTTCATAAAACGGCCGCTTTTGATTTTGCCCGCCGCATAAAGCTTTTCTTCGTAATCAACAGTTAAGGGGAGATAATCAACTTCCCTGATTTGACTGTCCATCACGCAAGTAGCTAAAACAACCGTCTCTCCATAAGTAAGCAAAACTGCTCCATTGGCTTGTTCAGCCAATTGACCGATTTCCACTTTTAATTCCCGGCCAGCCCAGTCCATCTTAAATTGTTTAGGATTCATAAGATTTAATTCCTGCTCTCCAGACTTTAGACTAGATCAGTAGCCTACCTGTCTGAAGACCAGAAAAGGTTAGTTATTTATTATTTTTTAAGCAAATATCTATCTTTGTTTTTACTTAAATCAATAAAATCATCAGCTGCTTCTTGTAACTTAGCTGAAGCGCTCCGGCTAAAGGCAATTACCTCTGTTTGGATGCCCCTGGTTATTTTAAGATACTCCACCAAGGGGATAAAATCTCCATCGCCAGTTACCAGAATAATCGCATCAACTAAATCAGAAAATTTAATCGCATCAACAGTTATGCCAACATCCCAATCGCCTTTTTTCATCCCGCCGGGAAAAATCTGCAAGTCTTTCGTTTTTACTTCAAGACCTGATTTGCCCAAGGCGTCAAAAAAGGATTTTTCTTCTGGAGTTTCTGTCTGGGTAGCATAAGCAATTGCCCGAATTAGCTTGCGATCAGCCACAGCTGCTTTAAGAACCTCCTTAAAATTCACCCGGGCGCCATAAAGATTCTTAGCTGAATGATACATATTCTGAACATCTATTAAAACGGCTACTCGTTGTTCTTTGTGTTTGATAATAGGCATCATTTTTTCAATCCCAATTTTTTAATTACTTTATTATATTTCTTTTCATCGTTTTCTTTTAGATAATCCAAGAGCCGCTTTCGTTTAGTGACCATTTTTAAAAGACCCCGGCGGGAATGATTATCCTTGGGATGTTTTTTAAAATGTTTAGCTAATTCCTCAATCTGCTTGGTGAAAATAGCAATCTGGACTTCCGAAGAACCAGTATCTTTTGGATGTCTTTTATACTCTTTAATTATTTTAGATTTTTTAGTTGGTTTAAGCATTATTTTTATTGTATCAGAAAAAATAAAAAAAGCAAACTGGGGAAAACATAAATCACAGAAAAAAATAAAACCGCCCAGTTAATTTTGACCGGGCGGTCCTGGCTTACGCCAGATTACCTCCTTTTCTGCGACTATCTGGGTCAGCTACCTGTCAGATACTGTGTTAATAAAGCATCCGCCACCGCCTCCGCCTCCACCACCAACTGGAGGCAGTTTCATCAAAGAAAGAATAGTCTTATAAGCATTGGCTCTTCCGTTAGTAGCCACCTTGCCGGCTAAAGACGGTATAACATCCACATTACCTTCTATGGCTTCCTTTATCTCCAGGTTGCTTAAATCTGGATCAAACGCTTGAGTCAGCAAGCAAAGACCGAACACATTTGGGGTAGACATCGAAGTGCCGCTCTCAGTAGCATATTCATCCCCATCAAAAATTTCTGAATGAGTAATGATTTTTACATCGTCAATGTAGAAGCCATCTTCAGTAACGGAGAAATCAGTGCTTAAACGTACCCTGAAATAGACAACAGGCTCACCGTCAAAACCCGAAAGGTCCATATTTAGAGAACCCCACATTCCGCCGGACGAACCGGTGAGCCATCTTCCATACCAATGCGATAAATCATCAGAGGCTTCAGCGTACAACCTATCACAATAACTTTCGCAGATTCCATTAATTTTAAATCCAGCTGTCATTCCACTATATGTAGAGAAGTCCAGAGGGCCAATTCTGGCCCAGGAATTAGTATTGTTCTGATAATCCCCGGCCGGACTGTCGGTAAGTGAATAAGGATAGCTGTAAGATTTGTCAGCGGTAATTCCCCAAGTATTGTTAATCCCGCCAGTTGTCCAGCCAGATATATTACCATCGTTAAAATCATCATTCCAAACTACAGCTCTTGATGGAACAGTACTGTAAATATTCACCCCTGGTCCAGCCACATCCACACTAACTGCTCCGTAATTTGAGAATCCAGCCAGATTATCATCTTGGTCTGTAGCAGCTACAGCCATGATATTGGGGCAATCATAACTGGCCGGGTAATGTGGAATATTATCATTATTCTCAGCAGAATTCCCGGCTGAGCAAACCACTACTGCCGAAGAGGCCTCAATAGCCTCTTCAAGGAATTGGCTAAAACCACCGCCACCAAAACTCATATTCATAGCTGTCAGCCGAACCTGAAGAGCATCATCAGCAATATATTCAACCGCCTCAATAATATCCGAAGTATATCCGCTACCATTAGCATCTAATACTCTAAGAGGAATTATTTTGGCCTTCCAGCAGACTCCGCTTAAACCATAGGCATTATTTCCTTCCGCGGCCGCTGTGCCGGTCACGTGAGTACCGTGCCCTCCGTAATCCATGGGGTCGTTATCATTATCAACAAAATCCCATCCCCGAACATCATCCACGTACCCGTTATTATCATCATCAAGCCCGTTGTCAGGTATCTCATTTGGGTTGGTCCAGATATTATTTGACAAATCAGGGTGATTGTAGTCAACGCCCGTATCTAAGACAGCGCCGACGACCGTCGGGCTGCCGGTACATTGAGGACATATGCCCCAGGCCTCAGGAAGGTCCATATCAGCATCAGCCGTGCCAGTCGTCCCATTTACTTCTTGGCCGGTATTATGCAGTCCCCATAACTTGGAAAAATCAGGGTCATTAGGGATGACATCTGCAAAATAACGATAATTTGGCTCGGCATATACTACATTTGGACTTCTGTCATAAATTGCCAAGGCCTCTTCCACGCTTAGTTCAGGAGGAAGCTTGACCAACTGGACCCCACTTTTAAGGGTCTTAGCAACGCTAATGCCATATTCTTCCTGAAAATGTCTGGCCGCGGCGGCCCGAACTGGAGTCCGGTATTTTACTAACACCTGACCGGCTTTGTAATCCGGGCTAATAACTTGACCCATAAATTTAACCTGGCTATCGGCCATATCCGCAAAGGTAGGTATCCCTATAAACACAAGGGCTGTGACCAGAAACCCGCCAACAAAAATCTTTATCTTTCTCATCTTGTCTCCTTTCTTAGCTACTAAATTTACTTTAAATAACAGTTACTTGCCAGACAACTTGTTTAGGCCCCTAACAAAATATTGATATCGTGCTGATATCCCTTAGAAGTCAGGTTAGCCCATTTGGAGTGTTCTCATCAATCTCATCAATCAGCAATCAATCTTGTTCATATGACCTCCTTTCTTTATTAGTCAGTACTGACAATATAGTTTGGTTCTGCCTGGAGTACTTCTGGACATCTTTGCAATTGTTCTATCATTTCTTCCACTGAACCGCCAGCCAGAATTTCCATTAAATAAAGGTTTTTGGGTTGAGAAATTACTCTTATAGTCCTTATCTCTAATGTTTCTTGGATATTACTTATAGCTTGTTCGCTGGTCTTATCACGAAATTTTACCAGAACCTGTTTAGCTGCATAATTTTTCTTTTCTCCAGTTGGTTGAATTTCTAAACCGCCTGCTTGTTTATTTGCCTGTTGTTCAGAGCAGCCAAGCAGAGGTATCGTAAAAGTCAGGAGAAAAAGAAAAAGAAAAAGAAAAAGAAAAACATTTTCTTTGCGGTCTAATTTCATAATCTTCATCCTTTCTTATTTATGCTTGTTTTGGGTCTGATTTTATAAACTGACCTTTCCTAAAAATATAGACTCTCAAGACCAAAGTATGAATCGTCTCCTTTCTCTTTGTCCATGACTGATTTTTTTCCTAACTACCTTAAATATCTTTATTTAATTTTTAAATAACTAAAAAGCAAGATAACTCCATCAGGTTATTTTGTCAAGTCCGGACCTCCTCCGAGTCCAAGTACTGAACCACCTTGGGTGCCCCCACCAGGACTCGAACCCGGATTAACTGATTAAGAGCTGGCTATCTTAAATCAAGTGTCAAACCTTATGCAGAATACAAGGGTTTAACCTTCGCAAACCGTTCTTCTAAGTTAATTGCATCAGAAAAAAAGGCAACTGGGGAAAACAAAAAGGCGGCTCAATCAATCTGATCGGTCGCCCAAGAAGATGCTCGGATCTTCAGTTAGGCCTATAGGCCTCATTGTCTTTTAACAACTTTTGCCTGAATTTCTTTTCCTTTCGCCTCATTTTCAAGACAAAATCAGCCAAGCCGACCATTGACGAAATAACGGCCAGCCAGTTCTTAACGATGGAGTTAATGGCCAGACCTTCAACAAAAATGTCTATTTTGTTCAGCAATTTCCATATTAGCCAAACAATAAGACAAAAGACATAAATAGTTCCTGCCGTCCCGCTGAAAAGCAAACCCAGATTGACCATTCCAAGAGAAAACAAAGCCGCCCCGATTGTTATACAAGATACAAAGACAAACTTCATCGTGCCAGCAGCAGTATATAGGTCAGGCCTGTAAATCTTCTGTGCTCTACAGACATATCTACGAATCTTCAGGATACAGTAGACAATAAACCCCGAGACCGCAACTACTGGAGCAATAAATCTCATCGTGTCGAAGGTCAACCAACCAGGCCGGATGCCAACCCGAAACAGGGGGACAAAGGCGCAAAAAGGGATGGCGGCTAAAATGAATACTTTCAAAGAGATATACTCAACCGACTCGCCTGTCTTACCAGCCAATAATTTGAACAGCTTTACTATGATATCAGTCATGGTCATTCTCCTTCTCTAAAAATTAAATTCATCAAAGAACTAAAATATATCCTGTTTCCTTATTTAGAAAATATCATAATGCCTCCAAAAAGTCAAAACAAAACAGAACCCGAACGGATTCCTGTTTTTTTATTCTTGGTGCGCCCACTAGGAGTCGGACCTAGAACCTTATCCTTAAGAGGGATCTGCTCTGCCAATTGAGCTATGGGCGCCTTAAAATTCTCTGGTGCCCTCGGGAGGATTCGAACCCCCAACAACGGTTCCGAAGACCATTGTGATATCCATTTCACCACGAGGGCATAATTTAGCTATTCTCTCCATTAAACTACAGGCGCTAAACTAAAAATAGTTTACCTTGAAAAGAAGATTCAGTCAATTGCCAAAAGGGAATTTTTAAGATACAATAAAAATTAATGTCGGAACAATTAACCGAAAAACCAACCAAGGCAGAAACAATTGAATCCTGGCCTAAGGGAAAAAACAAGCTTCCTCTAAAGAAAGAAAATTTTGAACAGACCGAATTTCAAACTCGTTTGGAAAAAGAGAAAAAAGAAATTCGCGAACAATATAAGGATTTAATTGATTTGGTTAACCAGCGTTACGAACAGGGAGTTTTATCACCTGACCAATTAGTTGAGTTCAAACAGCATAATGAAGAAATTTTGGACTTTTCTTTAGAATTGGCCCTAAGGAAGAAATTCAAGCAAGAAGAAATAAGGATTTTATCAATGGCCGCTATTCTCCATGATTTAACCAAAGCTGACCCTTTGCCAGCCGAAATATCTCATATCAAAAGCTATAATTTAATCGCCCACGGACAGCAGGCGGCTCAAGAAAGCAAAGAAATCTTAACTAATGATTATTTAGAAAAACACGGCTTTGAAAATTATTCTGTCCAAGAATTAGAAAGGGTTAGAAAAGAGGTTAGTCAAGCCATCGATCAACATATGGGGCCTCATCCGGGATTTATGAGCAACGAGTTAAGAAAAGCCAATCAGGCCCTCATTAAAGAAGGAAAGCCACCAATTGAACATCCAGTAGCCCAAGGCAAAATCTCAAAAACTCTTTTAGCGGCTGACATGGGCTCTTTAGCTGGTCTTAATGGCCTGAAAAAGGTCTTAAGTGTCCGGGCGGCCGGAGAAAATTTCCAAAAGACAGACCAAGAAACTGTTGGAGAATATAAAAAAATGGGTCTTGACTTAAGGCCAGGCGAAGCCGCTTTATTAAGCGGTTTTGAAAGCGGTCGTCAGGCCGTAGCCATGATTAAAGACCCTCAAGACCGGGCCTGGATTGAAACGCTTTTTGAAGAATCCAAAAAGGCGGAATACTATTTCGCCCAAGATCCTCAGCCTCTTAATTTTGAAACGGCCATAGGCAAGAAAAAAGAATTTGAAGAAAAATCAAAAATAGAGGCAGCCAGAGAACAGCTAACCCAAGCGGAATAAAGATATGAAATTACCTAGAGAAATTGAAACTATTTTGAATAAACTGAACAAAGCGGGTTTCGAGGCCTATGCGGTTGGCGGCTGTATCCGCGACCTTTTGCTTAAACAAAAACCAAAGGATTGGGATATTACCACCAAAGCCCAACCCAAACAAATCCAAAAAATATTCCCGGATAGTTTTTACCAGAATAAGTTTGGCACGGTTACCGTTAAAACCGAAAGTAAAGAAAAAAATCTCCAAGAAATTGAAATTACCACCTTTCGGACTGAACAAAAATATACTGATAAGCGCCATCCCGATAAAATCAGTTTCACTTCTAACCTTAAAGAGGATTTAGCCAGGCGGGACTTCACTATTAACGCCTTAGCCTTGGATAAAAAAGGGAAGCTCATTGATTTATTTGACGGGCAAAAGGACTTAAAGAAAAAAATTATTCGGGCCGTCGGCCAGCCAGTTGACCGCTTTAATGAAGATGCCTTAAGAATGCTGCGCGCTATCCGTTTAGCCGTGGAACTGGATTTTCCCGCCAAAGGCGGGCCAGCCTCTGGCTGGAAGATTGAGCCAAAAACCTTGACGGCCATTCAGAAAAATGCCGGCTGGCTGCAAGCCATGGCCAAAGAAAGAATTCGCGACGAACTAATTAGAATGATTATGTCAGAAAAACCAGACCAGTCCATTGAATTATTAAGAGAGACGAAATTACTTAAATATATTATCCCTGAATTGGAAAAAGGGGTCGGCGTCAGCCAGAATCGGCATCATATTTATACTATTTACCAACACTCAATTCTTTCTTTAAAATTTGCCGCCCAGAGGAAATATAATTTGGAGGTACGACTGGCGGCTCTGTTTCATGATATCGCCAAACCGCAAACTAAAGTGGGCGAAGGACCGGAGTCCACCTTTTATAATCATGACCAATTAGGGGCTAAATTCGCTATTAACATTCTTCAAAGATTAAAATTTCCTAAAAAGATTATTGAAAAAGTGGCTCTTTTAATCCGTAATCATATGTTTGTTTATGGCGTGGACGAAGTGACTGAAGCCGGGGTGCGACGTTTGCTACGGCGGGTTGGTCAAAAGAATATCAAGGACTTGATTAATTTAAGGGTGACCGATAGATTAGGCAGTGGCTGTCCTAAGGCAGTTCCCTATAAATTGCGTCATCTGGAATATTTAATTGAGAAAGTTTCCCAGGACCCTATTTCCGTAAAAATGCTCAAAATCAATGGTCATGATTTAATGAAGATTTTAAAGATTGAACCAAGTCCAAAAATCGGCCTAATCCTCAATGCTCTTTTAGCGGAAGTTCTGGAAGAACCCAAACTCAATAATAAGCAAAAACTTTCTCAAAGAGCTAAGGAATTAAATGAACTCTCTGCTCAAGAATTAAAGCAGAAAGACAGAAAAATTAAAGAGAAAAAGCAAGAAATTGATTTAGAAATAAAAGGCAAACATTGGGTCAAATAACCAAGGACTGTATCTTAGGGACAGTCCTTGAAGGACTGTATCTTAGGGACAGTCCTTGAATACGGGGCGTAGCTTAGCGGCTTAAAGCGCTGGCTTCGGGAGTCAGAGACCGCCGGTTCAAATCCGGCCGCCCCGACTAAAATAAATTAATAATATTCAAGTTTTAATCACGTTCAAGATTTAAATTAAATTTAAATCTAATCTGGTTAAAATTTAGAAAAAATATGATTCAAAAAATTAAAAAGATTTTATTCCCCACTTTAGCTGTTGCAGGAGCCCTGGCTATAGTTTTTCTTATCTTCCAGTTTGTGACTGACCAAAGCATGAATAATAAACTAACGCCGTCTCAATCAATCGGCGAATTATCTTTTTCTTCCGAAAATAGCTACGACACCGAAGAATCACCGAGAATAGCCGAACCCGATGAAGGAGAACTGACTCAACGGAAAATAATCAAGAATGGTTCGTTTCAACTCCTAGTTGAAAAAGCGGAAGAAACAGCCCAAGCAATTAAATCAATTAGCGAAAAACTAAATGGCTTTGTTTCAGAATCGTACATCTATGAAGTTTCCCAAAAAACAAAATCGGGGACTATCACCATCCGAGTGCCGGCCGAGCAGTTTGACTCTGCTATAGAAGAGATAAAAAAATTAGCTATAAAGGTTGAAAAAGAAACTATCAATGCCAGAGATGTTACTGAAGAATTTGTTGATTTGGAAGCGCGGCTTAAAAATCTCCAGGCTGAAGAAGAACAATATTTGAAAATCATGAAACAGGCCAGAACCGTTGAAGATACCCTTAAAGTAACCGCCAAACTTAGCCAAGTTCGGGGCCAGATTGAACGAATCCAGGGCCAGTTAAAATACCTTTCCGATAAGATTGATATGGCCACTATCACAGCTAACCTTACTTCTGAAGCTGATGTAGAATTATTCGGCCTTCGCTGGCGACCTTTATTCATTATTAAACAATCATTCCGAGACATGCTGAACAGCCTGACCGGATATATTGATACGATTATTGCTTTTATATTTGCTCTACCAGTTATTTTTCTCTGGCTGGTCACGGTTGTCATTGTCTTAATTGCTGGACACAGAATCATCCGCTGGTTATGGCAGAAATTTTCCTCCAAGCAAAACCAAAAAGTTGGCAATGTAGAATAACAAACAAAGGTCGAGGATATTTTAAAAAAGGAAATAAAAAAATGTTAGCTCAATCACCTTTAGACCTCAAAAAGGTCAATAAAAAAGATTTAGACAAGGAAATCTTGCGCTTAGGCATGATTGCTGAATTAGACGCGGTTAATTTATACGAACAATTGGCCGCCATGACCCAGAACAGGCAGATGAAAAAAGTCCTTTTGGATATTGCCAAGGAGGAAAAAACCCATATGGGCGAGTTTCAAGCCCTGCTTCTAAAATTAGACCGAGAACAGGTTAAAGAATTAAAAGAAGGAGAGAAAGAAGTTAAAGAATTAGCCGGATAACCAGATAAAAGGGTATGTATTCTAAGGCATGCCCTTAAAATATACGACTTTTAAAGGGCCTGTAGCTTAGCTGGCAGAGCGCCGCATTCGCATTGCGGAGATCAGCGGTTCGAATCCGCTCAGGTCCAC
>Ga0315538_1000344_pt1 | contig 30211 bp, 16 predicted proteins | sample SalMarSW160230MG_2_FD_203834 | JGI IMG/M metagenome (GOLD analysis project Ga0315538, IMG submission 203834) | Salt marsh sediment microbial communities from the Plum Island Ecosystem LTER, Massachusetts, United States - Salt Marsh Sediment SW1601-230 ...
GGTCGTATCCTGCGTCACAATACCCATATAGTAGGCTGCCAGAGTCATAAAGAATGCAATAACAGCAAAAGGCAACATAGGCCTTATATACTCCCATAAACTAATACCTGCTATCTTTGATACATATACCGGCATAACCAGTATCTTTATTATCAGCATCGGTATCATTGTCCCCAGAGCTACACCAACGATACCATATCTATAGACGAGTATGATGCTTAAAGTAAGATTAGCGATTGCTTCAATTATAGTAGCAATTGCATAGAAATAGTGCTTGTTTAATGCATACATAAAACCTATTGCGGGATTCTGCGCGAGGGCGAAAGCATGGGAGATTGATAATATCCAAAGGATAGCCGCTGCATCTGCGAAATCCTTACCGACCCACCACAGAATGAACTGCTTTCCGATGATAATCGCCATCATGTAACCGCCGAAACTTAAGAAACTTGAAACGGCTAGTGCCTTGACTAATAGTCGGCGAATCTGAGCGTGGTCCCCTTTGCCGTCCAGCGTCGCAAATCGCGGTGTTAAGACACTCATTCCTGCAGTAATAAGCCTGACTATATAACGAGTTATAATAACAGCAATACCATATACACCTACGGCAGGCAGGTTAACCCACTTACCGATAACGATACTGTCGATATTTCCTCGCATGATATCGGCTATGACTATTACCGTTGTAACACTTCCGTAAGTAATCAGCATTCGCAAAACGCGCAACCTTGTAAAGGCAAAATTTACACGCACCGTAGGCGTCAAAAATCTGCAAAGAAGAAAATTGACAACCAAATGTACTAGTTCCGTGATAAGTGTTGCGACGGCCACGCCCAATAGGCCGGCTCCGGAAAGAAGTAAACAAACCGTCATGCCAGCTCTGGTCAGTGTCAATGCAATATTTGCGGTATTCGCAGCTACAAATTTTTCATGCGCACGGACAATTGATCCGAATACGTTGCTGGGAAAGCTCAAACCTATAACAAATCCGATAATCCAAATAACATACTTAAAGTTATCGAAGTATTGTGGTTCGACCTCAAAAAATCTTGCAAGTGGATCAGCAATAATGAAAGATACCACGATAGCCAATGTCCCGGTGCAGCAAAACATAGCAAATGCAGTGCTGGCTACGCCGTTGAGAGATTTTTCATCTCCCTGACCCGCGTACCTTGCTACATACCGCATTAAAGCTGAACTAACACCAAGATTAAGCAAACCATAATAACCAATGAATGAACCGACAAGCGTCCAAATACCATAGCCGATCTTGCCCAGATTGCTTATGATAAAGGGCGTTAATAAGAAACCGACAACTATATTTACACCCAGAGCAAACCAGTTACTTACTGCATTAACTTTCAGCGAAGGTTGTTTCAGACTTCGAGATATCGACTTGTAATTACTTATATTATGAGTCACTGTGGCCGATCCACTATTTCTGGATACACTCCGTCCCCTTCGGATACAACCATAAGATTTAATAACCGATTAAAAAACAATAAATTGTATTGAGCTCTACCCTGGAATCGTCAACAATGTATCGTTGTATTATATTGACATCCCACATTACCGGGCTGAATTAGCGGTTTCAATCCTTACACCTATATTGGCCAACAAAACCAAGATTAAAAAAACTTATGTGTTAACACGATCTTAACAAAATCCTGCTTCAAGAAAGCTGAGAGGATTACAGCCATATACCAAATCTTGAATTGGAATTTCATAATGGTCGTTCTATGCAAAGTGTGAATCCGATCAAGTGGCTCCGCTCCGTAGCTATATAGTTTCGGATACATCGAAGGGTATAATTCCTAAGTAGTAAGCTATAGCCAAAAGATAACCTTAACCTGTAAATCACCGGTACATAATCTCGCGGAGGAAACTAGGAAACTAATAGCACCTCCTCCTTTTCCAGCACCATACAATGGAAAAGTATGATTTTAATCGGTTATTCTGTCAACGTCTTTTATAACATAAAAGGAAAAATGTGAAAATTCGCACCCGAACTCCGATAATATTTTGGCAAGGAGTTCATCCCTAAAAATACGCAATTAAGGCCAATGAAGGTTTTATTAGGACAAACAGGGCTTGTATTAGTATAATAATTTCTGCAAAAAGGCCAATTTCAAAGGTTTTTACTATCTGTGTGGAGCCACGATTGAAATCCAGCAGTTTCACAAACCGATATACTTAACAGGAGTGATGACCGCCGTTGTCAAGGCCCATTTGCCTATGGCGGTTTTCATTTACATTATTTATAGGGTCATAGTACACAAGCATACGGTGTTCTTAATATACTACGGCCTTATTGATATCTTGCTGAAAAACGCCAACAAGAAATACATAAATGATTATAGATTTGTACTTGTGCAAAATGATAAGGATAATAAAAATGATACGTCCACACTCAGAAAGCTCTCTCATCTCTCGGCCATGCGTTCTCGTGCTATGCCTACTATTCATAGTGGGGGCTTTCAGCACAGCGTTGGCGGATATCAAGGTTGAACCAGATACGACTGTCCAAGTGGGTCAGGAAGTATTCTTCGATGGCAGTGCTATTAGTATCCCAGAAGCTGTGCTTTTATCTAACGGCATGATCGACGGCGAATATGAATGGGATTTTGGAGATGATTATATGTCAATTAAAGGCATCTCAATATCCCACTTCTATATGAGACCTGGGACCTACACAGTCACCTTAAATGTAACAGATATAAACGGAGCAACCACCACAGAAACCACCACTATCACAGTTATAGGCCAAGAGCCAAAACTACCACCGAGACCTGCAATAAAACCAATATTAGAGCTTAAATTTGAAGGTGATTTAAATGACACATCACCAAATGGCCTAACAGCACAATGGAAAAATGGAGAAGGCTCTTTTGTAAGAGGAGCAGAAGGCCAGGCAGCAGACTTAACCAATGGTTCATATATAGAGATTTTAGACCTTAATGGCATTCTAAGCGGAATGGATGAACTGACAATATCTGTATGGGCGAAAAAGAAAGAACCTTCTACACAGGGTTATTTGATAGATAAGAATGGAGCATATTATTTAAATATAAAGAGAGACGATTCGCATCCAAATTCCAGAAATTCAATAAAAGGTTATATAGAAACTGAAAATGACTCGGCAGCAGTTTCTAAGTGGCCAGCTAGTGAAACAGCTAACAACTTATGGCATCACTATGCCATAACATACAATGGTTCATTGATTAAATTATTTATTGATGGAATAGAATATATGTGGAAGGTGGATCATAAAGGCCCTGTTATTGTGGAGCTAACTGGCAAAGTTCGATTCTCAACAGACAGTTTGCTAATAGGCAAAAAATCTGATGCTCTTGAAGTATTTGAAGGTTATATAGATGAAGTCAAGATATATGATAAAGCTTTAACAACTGAAGAGGTCGCTACAGGATTTGAGCTCTGGCATGCAGACTTTCATGGCCATCTTGCCCAATACATCTATGCCCAGATACCCACAGTATTCACCAATGACCCCACAAACAAGATAAAGGTCACCATAACAGGCGATAATAGCTATTCTAAGGTAATTTACCATAAGAACAATCTGCAAACAGAAGAAAAGTTCTTACTGAACAACTCAGAACTTCCAGCAGGAAATTACACCCTTACAGCCCAAATCCTGGATTCATCTGACAATATATTAGATGAGCTGAAAGAAAAGTTTGCCAAGCCCTACAACGGCATACCCAAAGTTGGCATTGACGAAAACAACGCCATTAGAGTAAATGGAGAGCTGTTTTTTCCTGTCACACCTTATTGCATCAGCGACATTGTAGAGAATTATACACAAAGATATATAAATTCTGTATTTGGAAAAGAGTATAGTGAAATTACCTGGGAAGGGTATCTGGATAAAGTTGAGCAATACAACTTAAAAGCAATTGGTCCTCATAGAGGGTTTGGCAGACATTCAGACCCAAGTAACATTGAAGAATTTGTAAATTCCCACAAAGACCATAATGCAACATGTATGTGGTCGTGGGTAGACGAACCTTACTATCATCAAGTCCTTCCTCCTATGCATAGAAGTTGGACTTATTTATCTCACAAGCTTGACCCCCAGCATCTTGTATCTACAACCATCCAGGCGCTTCTGTGGCATCAAGGTAGCTGGGACGATGAAAATTGGGGAAATAAGACACATAGTAGGACGGGATTCACTTATCTTTACAGCGGTAAATGGTTTGGAGGTAAAAGAATACACACTACGGATGTGCCCAGCTTAAGCGGTTATTTCCCGATATCCAGCGGTAGCACAAGACTATTAGCTTTTGATTTAGACACGTTTAATAAAGAACATTATGGCCTCATTCCGTATATGTGCTTTCTTGCAGCGCCACCTGGAGAAAGTTTGCCAGAGCGACTAAGAATGTTTGCCTGGCTTGCTGTTGTGCATGGTGCGAAAGGAATAAGCTGGTTCACTCATCCCCCACCACCAACGGCTCCTGAAAACTATGGAGTTATGGCAGAATTTTTTGACCATATCGAAAATTTGACTCCTATAGTTTTAGCTACTGAGCCAAACAGGACTGTTACAGACAGCTCAGATAAAGTTGACACTATGATTAGGGAAGACAGTCAAGGGAATATCTGGATATTTACTGTAAGGATAACAGACGCAAGCGAGACAAACGACCCTCCGATAGATGTTACGTTTACAGTTGATGGATTAACGTCAGACATGGATGTTATTGAGCCTGCCGAATTTAGTAAGAGCGTTTTTGAATATAAAGGTGATAAGAATCTTACTTCGGAAAGAAACACATTTTCATTCACTTTAAACAACACCCCAATTATTCCCGGGACATTAGAGGTCTCTGGGCACTACAAAGAAAGCTGGAAGTACTGGATACCCCTCTATGACAATGGAAACGGAAATCTTTACAGCTTCCCGACTACAAATCCACTACCCACCCGAAATGCATATGGCACAGTAAATTACACCACCGGAGAGGTCTTTGTTGATTTTGGGGAAGTTGCCTATAACTGGCGTTGGGGACCTCTAGCTTCCATTCTTGAAGGAGAAGATACGGTAAGAGCCACCTACCGTCCAGTAAGAAGCGACAGGACTATATCTCACACCGGCAATACCTTCACAGACACTTTTGCCCCCAACGCAGTTCACATTTACCGAATACCTATAAACGATGCTGGAAACCAAGCACCCGTATTTGAACCGATCAGTAACAAAGTAGTCAATAAAAACGAAACTCTTACTTTTACAGTAGCTGCAACAGATCCCGACAGCGATCCAATTACGTACTCGGCTTGGAATCTACCGGAGGGAGCCACCTTCGTCGATCAAACTTTCAGTTGGACACCAAACGATGGACAGGTGGGCATATATAACGTGACATTCGTTGCGAGCGACGGTAAGACCCAAACTACGCAGACAATCATCATAACAGTCAACGGCATCAATCAAGCACCCAAGATTTCACCTATTGATGATAAATCAGTCGATGAGAATAGTCTATTGAGTTTCACGATCGACGCTGTTGATCCTGATGGCGATGAAATAATATTTTCTATTGAAGGTTTGCCGAGCGGGGCGGTCTTCGCAGATCAGACCTTCAACTGGACTCCCAGCTTCGACCAGGCAGGAACATACGAGGTTACGTTTATCGCCAGTGATGGACAAGCACAGGATTCCATTACTATCAATATTAAGGTAAACAACATAAATCAGCCTCCTATCTTTAATGCAATATATGATAGAATAGTCCATGCCAATCAAACTTTGACCTTTACAGTTGAGGCGATAGACCCTGACGGTGACAAGATTAATTATTCAGCTTCGGACCTACCAACTGGCTCAACTTTTATCAATCAGGTCTTTAGTTGGACGCCAAGCCAAGACGACATCGGTAGTTATCAAATCACTTTTATTGCAAGCGATGGGCAAGATCAAAATACTGAAATGATAACAGTAACCGTCACCGATGTGGACATCGATCCACCTTCGGCCAATGGTTTCTCACCAAATGTAGGTGAAATACAAGTTCCTATAAATAGTCTCGTGACTCTGCATGTCACCGATAACGGTACCGGTGTTGATGCCAATTCAGTAACTATCACACTTAACGATGATGTGATTTACACAGGCAACACACAGCAATACGAAGGCACGTACGGTATATGCCACAGAATGGGTACAAATGCTGATTATTTCTTTTCCTACCAAGCTAATGAGATATTTGACTTCAATAAGGTAGTAAAAATCACAGTCAACGCAGCAGACCTTGCAAGCAATGCTATGGATGAGTACACCTATTCGTTCTTAACTGAGATGCGCTCGTTCGGCAAAAATAAGAAGGTCAGCTCGCTCCCAACCGATTTAAGTGAAGACATCCCTGTCACTATGGCTGATAGCCTTGGCAATATATGGGTAGCTTGGCACGCGGGAATACCTGGCAGCAGGAACATTTACGTTAGCGTACTCGCGGCAGAAACGGAAGAATTTGCTGAGACTATTTCGTTAACAAGTAATGATTATGACCAGTGCAATCCAGATATGGTAATAGGAACTGACGATACCATTTACATTGTATGGCAGGACAATACACGAGGTAACTGGGATATCTGTGTCGCTATGTTGCTTAACGGTCAGAATTGGTCTGAAATAATGAGAGTCACAGACTCAAATGATAACGAAGTAAATCCAGCCATAGCTGTTGACAAGGGCTCCCCAAACCGCGCCTACATAGCCTGGCAGGATGGAAGAAACGGAAATCAAGATATCTATATGGCCAGTTCGAGCAATGGATTCATTACAGCGACCATTTCAAAAATTACATCGAATAGTGCCGATCAGCTCGAACCTGATATAGCCATAGACTCAGATGATACGATCACTATCGTGTGGACGGATATGAGAAACAGCTCAAGCGACATATACGGAGCGGCATCCAATAGTGGTACCTGGACTAATGTACCGTTTGTAAGCAACACTCATAACCAATCGAGCCCGGCCATAGCCGCTGAGCCCACCGGACCAACTCTGCACTTGCTATGGGTTGATGATACACCAGGGCATATGGACATATACTATGCGGCAGCAGATGGTCTGACGGACACTCCCTTGACGGGCACCAACATCATCGATGACACCTCGGCTGCAAACCAGTTGATTCCAGCTATAATCTCGACTGCTAACGATCTTTTCGGCGTTAAGGTTTTTGCGTGCTGGCAAGACCAGCGAAACATCCTTGATGAAAATGGGGACACAGACATTTACTTTGCCGAAATAAGCTCCGGCTACGCTGGTACAAACATTCTGGTAGGCGATGAAGGCGTAAATGCCGACCAAAATAACCCAACAATCGGGATTGACATATATGGCCATCCATACATCATCTGGGCAGATAATAGAAATGGAGAAGAAGCGATTTACTATGCCGGAGGCACCTTCATTGATCCCATCCCATTGGCGGCAGAAGATGTAATTGCATCAATTGGTGCAACAGTAGGTGTTGATCCCAACGCTATAAATGATAAAGATAACGTTTCCGTGATAGTACCGGCTCAGGCCTGCACCACAGATTTAACTATTTCAATATCCAGAATTAAGAACCCGCCTGAATTCTCCGTGCAATGCCCGAGCATTTATGATTTTGGCCCAAGTGGTATGGAGTTTAATTACCCTGTTACAGTCACAATACCATACGATCCTGAAGCAGGCCGGTTGGCTTCAGCATACTGGTACGATTCACTCACCGGAGCTTTGAGCAAGCAGGGCATTACAGATATCGATGATATTGTAATATCGCCGAGCCTCCACGCACTTAGTTTCAAAACCACACACTTTACACTGTTCTACCTTGTCCTCGGAGACGATGGCGACGGTGGTGGTACAACAATTAGTGATGAAATAATCGAAGGTGGAAGTAGTGGAGGAGGCGGTGGTGGTTGCTCCATCAATACTACTACCGGTTACATTGGTATCGCCGAATTTGCATTGCCATACGTTGGACTGAGCATCGTGATGGCTATACTTCGGCTACGAGATCTGCGAAAACGTAAAACACGCGAAGCTCATTAGGATCAACCTTAAGAATGAATCACGACACGTGCCAATTTTCTATCGCCGGCTCAACGCCGCATTTCAAGCCACATCGTTCCTCACAACGGCAGAGAATTTTTTTAATGGCAGAAACCGCTGTCGTGACAACAGCAACAGTCGCTGCCATTCGGTTTTTAGTTGCAGGCGCAAACTCGAATGTGGCTTGGATAGCTGTGCCAGCAGTCTTGATTATTGCAGCCCTCGCTCCAACTATTTTCAGAGCAGACGATTTCGCCAAGATCGGTATAAACAGTGAACAAGTCAAGTTCTCTCTAATAATGGTCACTCAGGTATGCGCTGTCGTCTTTCCAGTCTTGCTGTTAGGCTTGTTAATGTTAAGATCCTTTGGATTAACATTACCTCTGCAGACATCTCCCTCACATGGAAAAGGCTGGATTTACTGGTTAATTTATCAATTCATGTATGTCGCAGTAGCAGAAGAAGTATTCTTTCGCGGATACGTGCAAGGTAATATCCTAAGACTCATAAGTACACTCAAGTTTGGGCGCTATAGGATAAAAAGCCTAGCATGTATAGTGCTGTCAGCCACTTGTTTCGCGGCCGCGCATGTCATTGTTCAGAGACAAATGGTCTCGGCTGTGACATTTTTACCTGGCCTCATCCTCGGCTGGCTGTTTATCAGGACCGGCTCTCTGCTGGCGCCAATTTTATTTCATGGACTGGCCAACACCTTCTACTGTATGCTGGCGATGGCACTACTATAGACCCCGATCAGTTTGGTACTCACTGCGCTCAACACCCTACACCGCTACATAGCCCCATAACATGGCTTAAAAGACGCTATGACCGATAAGGACACGAACTCAGCACCAACACAAAGCGTGGTGTTAAGTGCAAGCTCCGACAAGACGATAAACTCTTAGTTGGAGAAGGTATGTGAAGACCGAGAGGTGATAAGTTGTACATTCGCAGGGCCTTACTGATAGTCAGAGCAGCCCTTATCCTGATTTTAGCACTATTAATCATCAGGACAGTAATGATGCCGCAGGAACTAAAAGAGATTCTCGGACCGAATCCTGCAGCGGGTACCGATAGCACAGCAGAAACTAACCTGCCAAATTTGGCTGATACATCTGTACCAGATTGCGCAGCCATTATAGAGAAAAACATATTTGGTGCGGCCAACGAGCCATTTACCAAAAACAATATCGCAAATGTTGCACCCGGACATGCCGGTCAGGAACTCGGCTTAACACTACTCGGCACCATCGCAGGTAGCCCATCACTTGCCCGAGCAGTAATCAAACATACGGACAATAACATAGTCAACCTGTACAAGACTGGTGACACAGTTGCCGCTGCATCAATCGAAGCCATAGAAAGGGACGCCGTTATTTTGCTTCACAAAGGAAGGAAAAAGATACTAAGACTCAACACTACCGAGTCTGCCAGTGCAGATAGCAGCAACCAGGCGATGCCTCAAAATAGTACGGCGCGAAGTAACAACGCATCAACAATACCACTAGTACAGGCAGCAACCGATAACACGCCCACAAGGATAAGTCGGGTTGAGGCGCTCTTAGATAATGCGATAATCGAACCTTATAGTTCAGACGGTCAGATACAAGGTCTTAAATTGTCTGGGCTTCAAAACGTGCCGTTCATCGAGGACTTCGGATTGAGGAATGGTGATATTATTCAATTTGTCAATGGCCAGTTATTGAATAGCAAGCAGAAGGCTTACCAAGTTTTCAAAAAGGCACGGACTCAACCGAGTATAAATATCGAACTGCTGCGTGATGGTGAAATCAAAGAACTATTATTCGATTTGCCGTAGTTTATTGTGATTGAAAATATCTCGTACCGAGAAATTAGCAAATGAAATACAAACCATTCATAAATTACGCAAGACAGAGCCTTCAGATGTTAAAGCCCGTGAAGATACCTTTATATATTCTTTTCATGGTTATCGCGACGTTTCTTGGCTGTTACAACAAACAAAAAGATGAATCCGCGACAAAACTAACCAGCAGAAGACAATCAACAAAAGGCATCGTTGTGCCAAAAACTGCAAATAATCTGGCTACACAGCAAAAGGAGCATCTGCCACGTCAGATCTATAGTGATAGCTACGACTTAGCAAGTGCATTCAATCCTGCTACAAGCAATATTGAAGATAACACAAAGGCAAGCGAGATCTTTCAAGTCAAAGCCGCAAATGAGGTAAAAACAATTACGGCTATTTCCGCAAAACAGTCCCAAGGTGGTGGCGACTTGGCTGAAAAGACAAAACCACATTCGCCATTACATGACCGGCCGGATTCAGAGCCTGTTGTTAACATGCCTTTGCTTGAGCAACCTGGCATGGCTGATGAGCTTATCTCGGTGAACTTTGAACAGGCGGATATTCGAACAGTCCTCAAGACGGTCGGGGACGTAACAGGCATCAATTTTGTCGTGGACGAGAACGTTCACGGCACCGTCACAGTTATGTTCACCACCAAGATACGTGTCGGTCAACTCTATGAGATTTTAGAATCAATTCTTGAAGTACAAGGCTATGCTGCTGTTCCCGCTGGGAATATTGTCAAGGTAGTGCCAAAAGCAGAAGCAACAAAACGCAATCTGCAGGTTCGCATAGGCAGCGATCCGTCGGGGATACCTAAAAACGACACGGTTGTCACCCAGATTATGCCGTTTAAATATGCCGATGTTAGCGAAGTTAGTCAGATCATCCAGCCACTTCTGGCTGAGGGCTCCCAGATGGTGGTGTATCCAAAGACAAATTCTCTTGTTGTTATTGATACCTCATCCAACATACAGCACATCGCTAAAATTGTTCAACAACTCGACGTGCCGAGCTTAAAAGAACAGCCCACTGTGTTCAACCTCCGGTATGCCTCCGCTCAGGTGCTCAGCGAGCAGATAATAGAAATCGTACAGAAGAGCCAAGTCATATCTGTACAGACTGCTCGCACACGCAGCCCCAGTCCAACGGGCACGGGCTTTAGAATTCTTCCAGATGTACGAACCAACTCGCTCATAGTTTTTGCCAACACCCGTGACACCGAAACGATAGAAAGACTAATAAAGCAACTCGATGTACCAAGACCCTCCGGTGCAAACAACGTTCACGTAATTTATCTGAAAAACGCCCAATCAAAGGAAGTTGCCGAATCGCTCACTGCTGTTCTGGCAAGTCTGAGGATAACCGGAGCACTTGAAGCAGCTCAGCCCATACAGGTCACCGCTGATGAGGGCACAAACGCACTTGTAATTGCAGCCTCACCCCAGGACTATGAGGTTGTCGCTGAAATCACGCAGAAGTTAGACATTGTTCGTGAGCAGGTCTTGGTTGAGATGCTCATTGTGGAGGTTAGTGAAGATGCCTTGAGAGAATTGGGCGTGGATTGGGCAACTATCGACGAAGCAGTCTCTGATAACTTCCGTGGATTCGCACAAACAAATTTCGGCCCACGAGTTGATTTTATCACGGGAGACTTCGAGGGTCTGAGCGTTGGCGCATTCAGGGCTACCGCATCCGGTGTAGGCATCGGAGCAATCCTCAATGCTTTGGAGAGAAAACGTGGCGTTGATATTCTTTCGACACCACACGTTGTGACCTCCAATCATCAAAAGGCCAGCATAATTGTAGGTGAAAACATACCATTTGTCACTCAATCAAGGATAACAGAAACCGCAGACCTCATTACGCCGACAGTTATAAAGACATTCGAATACAAAGATGTCGGAATCACTCTTGAGATAACACCACACATTAGCCAGGGTGGGTTGGTCAGGTTGGAGATTGACAGTGAGTTCACAAAGCTTCTTGAAACAGTTAGCTCGGCATCAACCGATACACCCACGACAGCCAAGCGAAAGGCTGAGACCGTCGTGTCTATGAATAGCGGCTCAACGGTCGTCATTGGTGGTCTTATCCGAGATGACAAAGTCACGGTTGAAACAAAGGTCCCACTAATGGGCGATATTCCTTTGTTTGGTGCGCTATTTAAACATCAAACGGATAGCTTACAGAAAACAAATCTGCTCATATTCATAACTCCGCACGTCTTGAGCAACCAGCAGGACTTGAAGCAGATGACCGAAGTGAAAAAAAGAGAGATGGAAACAACATCCCAGAAACCTGTGACAAGCAAGGAAGATGGTTAGCGCTAAATAAGAACTAAAACAGCCAAGTTTCTTTCTTGGCGCTGGCAGTGCGTGGAATAACAAAGTGGATACAAACTTGGGAACACAAACAGAAAGTCAATATATGGCGACCATATCGCCGGAGCAGCTAAATCCCGAACTTGTTCAAAAGCTGCCGTTGGAATTTCTAAAAAAGCAGTGCGCCGTTCCCGTCACACTCGAAGATGGTGAAGTAGCAATTGCAATTGCCGACCCACTTAACATCGAGGCTTATGACGCGATAACGACCATATTAGCAAAACCGTGCACTAGAATTATCTGTCCGGCTTCCGAAATAGAACGCGCTATAAGCCGCTGTTACTACCATAGTGAGAGCATTGACAAAGCTGACGAAAGTATCGACACTCATAATTCACATAACAACAACGGCGACAACAGTACAAGCTTTGTTCAAACTCACGCCGAGGATCTTCTTAACATTGCCAACAAGGCACCAGTCATAAAGCTCGTGAACAAGATTCTTTTTCAAGCTGTGCACAGTCGTGCCAGTGATATCCACATAGAGCCATACGAAACAAATGTTAGAATACGATTTCGAATCGACGGAGTGCTGCATGACGTATCCGAGCTGCCTAAACAACATCTGCCGGCACTGCTATCCAGACTCAAGATTATGGCAAACCTGGATATCGCTGAGCACAGATTACCACAGGATGGTCAGAGTAGAGTAAAAATAGCCAAGGACCTAGTGGACATTCGCGTCTCAGTGATTCCGACATCGGGTGGTGAACGAATGGTGCTAAGACTGCTGGATAAGAGCAACAGTAAACTAGGCTTGCATGAAATAGGCTTTTCCGATGACGTGCTTGACAGCTTTCGGCGGCTGATCCAGACTCCACATGGGATAGTTCTGCTCACCGGCCCAACAGGTAGTGGAAAGACAACCACACTCTACGCTGCACTTAATGAGCTCAATTCCGAAGAGCGAAACATCCTCACAGTCGAAGATCCGATTGAGTATCAGTTGCCAGGAATCGGGCAAATGCAGGTAAAGCCGAAAATAAATCTCACATTCGCCAATTGCCTACGCCATATTCTCAGACAAGACCCTGACATCATAATGATAGGTGAGATTCGCGACCCTGAGACCGCTGAGATAGCAATCCAGTCTTCGCTCACAGGCCATCTGGTTTTGAGCACTCTTCATACAAATGATTCGGTCTCAGCTATAACTCGGCTGATAGACATGGGCATTGAGCCTTATTTGATCTCTTCTTCAGTTATAGCGGTTATGGCGCAACGACTCGTGCGAACCATCTGTCCTCAGTGTAAGCAACCCACCCCATTAAGTGACGAAATGCTCTCTACTTGGAGCGACAAGGAAAAACTCTCAGCCTCTGATGGGCAGTTCTACAAAGGACTTGGCTGCGATAACTGTCTTCAAACCGGATATTTGGGAAGGACAGGTATTTTCGAATTGCTTATCGTTGATGACGATGTCAAAGAATTAATTACAAAATGCAGTAGTACACACGCAATCAAAGAACTTGCCAGCAAAAAAGGTATGAGCACGCTGCGAGACGATGGCTTGCACAAAGCACTGGCTGGCCAAACATCTTTGGAGGAGGTTTGCAGAGTGACTCAGGATAGTGTTGCCAAAACCACAGGAGTAAATGAAGGTGTGCGCAGTTGAATCCAGTTTGTTAAAGGATAAACGAGCTTCATCAAACAGACCTGCGAGAGGCGAAGGCCGCTACCGTGACGTACAGCAGGCACTCAAAGCGGATATCGCCGTAAGAGTAAGCTCAAAAGACGTGTGCAGGTTGACTCGTCAGTTGGCAACCTTGCTGCGTGCAGGGATGCCGCTTGTGCCGGCTCTTTCGGCGCTCACAGAGCAGCTTAAAAGTTCCTTAAAAAGACGAACGAAATATGTTCAGTCACGCGAAAAGACCCTGGCGGAAATTGTAGAGCAGGTTCGTGACAGTGTAAACGCTGGAAGCTCACTGGCTGATGCACTGAGCCAGCATCCAGATGTTTTCTCGCCCTTGTTTGTTAATATGGCAGCCGCAGGCCAGGCCAGCGGTACATTAGAGGAAATCCTCATTCGCCTGGCAGATATACTCGAAAAACGACTCCACGTAGCAAGCAAAGTAAAATCTGCGATTGCCTATCCACTGATGATGACCATCGTTGCAACCGGTGTAGTGGTCTTTCTAATGTCCTATGTGGTGCCAAGCATTACGCAGATATTCCTCGATATGAACCAAACTCTTCCCTGGCCAACAAGGGTACTGATTTCAGTCAGTAATTCAATAAAGGCGTATACGATTATAGCTGCTTTTACGTGCTGTGCAGCACTAGTTGCAATTGGCGCCCTGTATCGAACCAAACAGGGAAGGTTCCTAATTGACCACTCAAAGTTGAATCTGCCCCTTTTCGGCAAGCTGATTCTCAAAGTTGAGACCGCTCGTCTTACGAGGACGCTGGGCACTCTTCTTGCCAGCGGCATTCCGATACTTCGTGCTCTAAAGATTACAAAAGGTGTCATTCAGAACAGCTTTGTCGCAAGCGCCCTGGACCGCGTATGCGAATCAGTCAGTAAAGGCGAAACTCTAGCAAACGCTGTAAGGACAGTGGAGATTTTTCCACCCGTTGTCTTCCACATAATAGCCACAGGCCAGCTCAATGGCAACCTTGAGGAAGGTCTTATACATATCGCCGACATGTACGACGATGAAGTCGAGATAGCAGCCAAAACACTGACATCACTGCTTGAACCAGCGATACTTTTAATTATGGGTATGGTCGTGGGCTTTATAGTGCTGGCAATTTTACTGCCTATATTCGAAATAAACCAGCTCATTTAAGGAGGCCTTTGACATGGTTAGTAAAGATAGAAGTTGCCACAAGATCGGTACTGTTAAAAGCAACCCTTGCGCTGGTTTTACATTGATTGAGCTTATGATTGTGGTTGTTATCCTCGGCCTTCTTGCGACTGCGATTATGCCGCGAATGTTAAACAGGCCTGAACAAGCCCGGAGAGCCAAAGCCAAGATTGATATTCGTAATATCGAGTCAGCACTTGCCTTGTTCAAGACCGATACTGGCCGTTTTCCAACCACCTCTGAAGGTTTTCAAGCTCTGGTTTCAAACCCGGGCGTGAGAGGCTACAACAGCGACTGCTACCTCGACAAGCCGCCTGTGGATCCCTGGGGCAATAAATATATGTATCTCTCTCCAGGCCTTTACAGCAGAGACTATGATCTGGAGTCCTACGGCAAAGACGGCGAAGATGGCGGCACAGGAGATGATGCTGACATCGAAAGCTGGAATCTTGAGAGTTAAAGATCGCCTCTACCGCAAACTGACCAAGGTGGATAGCTGATAATACAGAACACTATGTACGAAGGCAAATTCATAAACACAAAACGAATGGATGCCTTTACACTTCTTGAGGCTGTTATGGCACTGGCCATAGTCTCTATCGCTTTGCTGGGTCTGCTCAGGTTAAATCTAATCAGTATTAGCATGGTCGATCGCGCACAAACTACTTCTCAGGCTGTACTCCTGGCACAGCAGAAAATTGAAGAAACACTATGCCTGGGATACTCAAAGTTGGGAACCCAATCCGGCATTGTGCAGAGAGATGGTTTAACTATGCGTTGGCAAAGCCAGGTTACTGATTTGCCACCTTCGCTGTTTGACCAATTAAATATCACCGGGTTGCGCAAAGTGCTCGTCGATGTCTCATGGAAGAATGGCAGCAGTCAAAGACAAGTGCAATTGTCAACATACGTAGCTGACAGAAACTTGCAATGAATAGTTACGCAAAAAAAACAGGTTTTACTTTAATTGAAATCCTTATAGCGGTGGCCATAACCGTAACTATTGTATCAGTTGTTTACGGCAGTTACCGCGCAGCGTCGAGCTCTGCCCAGGTATGTGAGGCAAAAATGGAACTTTCGCAAAAAGCTAGGGCCGTGCTTGAGCAGATGGTTCGGCAAATACGTTGTGCATACATCGACAAACGTGAACATGTGGCAGGTGCAGACAAATCAGCATCACAAAAGCTACAAGAGAAGCCACAGAACAAACGCAACTATTTTTATGGTGACCCCGACGACGTATGTGGTGAAGCGATTCGTATAGTAACCACACATTGCAACTTTGGCTCGGCCGGTTCAAGAGACGGCCTATTCGATGTAATATACAAATTTGACGCAAACCGTTCTGCGTTCTTTATTAGCGAATCACGATTCATCAGCACTTCAAGAGAACCGGCTGAAAGGGCAAACTGGAAGCTCCTTCTTGAAAATGTTATCGACATCGACCTGGCATTTTATGACGGCCAAACATGGGTGAGAAGATGGGATTCGGATAAGATAGACCTGCCTAGCGCGGTCAGAGTCAGCCTCGCAGTAGAAGACAATAAGCACCGGCTGCACTGGTTCACAACTACAACACACCTGTATTGTGCGAACAGTTCAAACGATAAATCTGAATCAAAATGACAGCTCCGATAAAGAACAAATGAGAAAAACTCTAACATATAGATCAGGATTTGTAGTCATTGTCGTATTAGCCTTGGTTATGCTGTTGACTGTCCTTTTGTCCGGTTTAAATTACAGGTCCCGCGCCAATCTACATGCTGTGGACTATGCGTTCAAACGCATCCAGGCTCTAAATTATGCAAGATCCGGTCTTAACATCGCCATCGCAGCTATTAAAAATACCGAGAATCTGTATGTCAATAAAAACCCGCTGAATCTTCTGTCAAAAGAGCACATCTTTGAACTTGACAACGGCTGCTGCTCGATAGCTCTTCTCGAAGAAAGCGGCAAGTTAAACGTCAACTTGTTAAAAGAAAAAAGCGGAAAATTAAACCGAGCAAGAATAAACCAGATGCTTCGGCTGATCGATTTGCTTAACCAACAACGACGTTTGGATTTGCCTATCAGCTATAGTTTAGTTCCTGCGATCATCGATTGGATTGATAGTGATGATGAAGTGACTTGCTTGTCCTTCGTAACACATAATAACCTGGGTGTTGAGTCTGATTACTATGGTAACCTTGATCCCCCCTACCACTGCAAAAACGAGCCGCTCGTTGCGATTGACGAGCTTCTATTAGTCAAGGCAATGACGCTGCAAATCCTCGATCTCATGCGTGACTATATAACCGTTTATGGCAATGGCAAAACCAACGTCAACTGCGCACCTAAGCCTGTTATCCAAAGCCTTTCAGAGAAGATGGACCCTGCTTTAGCTCAGATGATCGTTGATCGACGTAAGATAAAATCTTTTGAAAATATAGCTGAACTGCGGCATGTTCCCGGCATGACCGACGATATTTATAGTGCTATCAGCAAGATTATTACTGTAAGTCCGGAAGAGCAATACTATAGCGTCACGTCACTAGGAGACTGCGACGGCCTTAGATGCACCATAGTCGCAATACTTACACGAAATCCAACAACCAAAAGCGTCGACGTTATTCTATATAAGGAGCTTTAAGCTACACAAGTAATATTGTTTTACTAAGATTTTTCACAGTTAAATCATGGTTAAACGCTGCATAGGCATAGACGTAGGTTCATCATATATACGCGCGGTGCAAATCACCCGCAGAGCAGACCAGTTCTGCATAGAAAAGATTTTTAGCACACAGACGCGTCGTAGTACTGACTCTCGACCGGATATAATCAGATCACTTATAGATAAGCAAGGCTTCGATCGACATGCTGAGGTTGCAGTCTCGATGCCGCGCGACGCTGTTTTCTTCCGGGATATTGAAGCTGACCAGACCAGTCTTGAGAAAATCCTCGAACAGAATATATCTTCGCTGGAATACAACTTCCCAATAGAAACAGACGAGATGATTACCCAGATATACTCATACAAACAAATATCGGATAAGAAGTATTCTGTTCTTGCAATTGCAGCATCTAAAGATTCCTTACGGCAAACACTACAACTTTTAGATGCTGCAAGGATGCAGCCTAAGCTTGTTGAGGCTTCGGTTTTTGCACTCTACGCCACTGCCGCAATTAACCACCCTGAAATTACATCAAGCACTGCTATCTTAGCCTACATCGACGAATCCTATCTTACACTGGCAATTACCCAGGATAATGAAATATCAATCGTCAGAAATATCCCGATTCCTTCACGATTCGATGAGGACACTAATTCTATCCACGAACAGGTTGCACAATTATTCGTATATGAGGTCCGAAATACCTGGCGCAAGGCGTTTGCATGCGAACTTGATAAAGACTGTGATATTTATCTCACCGCCCCAGAAAATATCCTTGATCATATCTATGTACTTGCTGGAGAGAATCTATATAGCCGGATAGTAACTATTAATCCATACGCCAATATGCAATGTTCTACTGATAACAAAGATACATCTGCTATATCTATCGCAGAGGGTCTCGCATTAAGGTCTCTGGCGCCCGAACAGACCAAAGGTATCAATTTCCTCAAAGCTGACCAGGCAAATACGGAATCAGCCTTTAATCTGAAAAGAGAACTTGCAATCTGTGCCATGCTAACAGTCGCAATTATCGTTGTTTGGCTCATCGGCCTATTCACACGACTATCTTATCTGGAGAAAGACTATGCAGGCATTAAAGCTGAAATGAATAATGTCTTTCTGCAAACTTTGCCCGAAGAAGAGAATATTGTTAATCCACTTGCCCAGCTTCAGAATAAACTTGATTCGTTTCGAAAGGACCATGGGCTTTTCGCTAGCCTCAATTCAGCTAATCTTAGACCATTACAAATCTTACATAGCATAAGCACCAACATCCCCTCAGATACGAACCTAAAAGTCGATGACTTGCTGATAACTTCTGACTCCGTACGAATCACCGGCTCCTGTGATTCTTTTGAATCAATGCACCAGTGCCAGCGTCTCCTTCAAGAAATGCCAAGCCTAACACTTGTTGATGTACCAGATATACAACGAGAGCCAAAGACCGGCCGGATACACTTCACAATCCTGCTAACCTCAAAAAACACGGAGCACAAATGACACGTTTAACAAGAAGAAAGAGATTAACTGCTATAACATCAGCGGCTTTTATAGCCGCCTGGATAATCTTTACATTCACAATTAAGCCTGCTCTGGCACGGGTGCAGACACTTAGCCGGGTCATCCCTGAAAAACGGCATGAACTGCAAAAGCTCCACACTAAGAGCAGAGAATATACTGCCTTACGCCGCGGCATGCAGAGCCTTCGCCAGAGAGTAACGACACAGGATGAATCTTCCGGACTATTACCTTTTCTGGAATCATTGATCCAGGAGCATGGCCTCGCGGCAAAAGTCGTGACGATGAAGCAACGGATTCTCGAACTCGAGCCGGGCTATTCCGATGTTGTCATTGAATTAGAGCTTGAAAATTTGACTTTGTCACAGCTTATTAATCTCCTCCAGCAGATACAGACATCAAACATAATTACGCAAATCGAAAGTCTACATATTACAAAGAACCGAGCAAATTCTAATTTGCTCAACTTCACAGCCGAAATACACAGCCCAAAGTTTACACAAAGCGCGCTTTAGCCAGCAAACCAACTCAGTCTTTTATAAGCTACAACATCTCTCTATAACCCTTGGATTCAATTTTGCCTTTGGACAGTTAGTTTTGCAGGACTTTTTAGTAAAATTTACATAAGTGCATAAGATATAAGTGCTTAAGTGCACAATAGCACAGGTGCAAAAGTTGGCAAAAATTAGCAGAAATTCGCAAAAATTACGCTTTTTGAGCAGAAATACACAAAAATGCGCACTTTTTAACAGGTCTACAAAATTGTATTTGACTTATTCAAACTATTCTAAAAGTTGGCACGCAAATTGAATGTTATAAAGTATATGGTAGGTTTTAACGCGGTTATTTTCTCCTAAGACATGTGGGTCATCTCAGGATGTAAAGAGTAAGTTGAAACAATTTTGCCATTCAAGTTCGCCAACAACTATAAAGGAGATACTTTTAGTCTGTAATTCCATGCCGAGTTCGGTGAGTGTCGTTTCCCTAGAGAGGTTATTGCAGAGATTAAAGAGGGACTTTTTGTACTCTGTATCTTCACTACCTTTCAGGTAAATCCCTTTGGTTTCGACGACGAAGACACGGTTAAAACCATCGTTGTTGGAGTCAGTAAATATAAAGTCGGCATAAACGCGGTGTTTTTGCCAGCCCTGGACCCCGTAATCAGATTTGGGGACGTTGCGATACCAGAAAAGAAGCTTGTCCTGGTCATCAAGATACCACGCAACCTGACGCTCTAAATCACTATCGAAATCGTCGCGGGAAACATAATCGAATAGACTTCTTTCAAGTTGGTCGCCACTGGGCTTATTAAGTCTTGGAGGGTGAGTCTTCTTCTGCTTTGGAAGTTTGTAGCCGAGTTTGTTGGTGATTACGAGGAAGTGCATTTTGTCCTGTGAAATCATCATGCGAAAGACCTGTTCGGCAAGTCGGTCTTTTTCGCCTGCGAGATGTTTACGGATATCTTCGATGATGAAGACGAAGTTGTTGATGACAACCTTTTCGGAGAATTTGGTAAGCAGCTTATTCAAAACGGTTTTGCCGAATTCATAAGCAACCCAGGGGTTGGGTATAATATCGAGAAGGTGACGGGCGAGAAAAACAGAGTCGAGATGAAGCGCTCCGGCTTTAAGCAATTCAGATTGCCTAAGTTTTATGACTTCGTGCTGGTCGTCGGAGAGAGTTGCGACCTGTTCAATGTCTTTTTCCTCTATCATCGACAAATGAGTTTCATATAAGGGAGACAAATCCGCCCTGTCCCAGGGTATTTGACTTGCGATATCCATATCGTAGTTGACTTTTCGCCAATTAGTTCCATCGCGGATTGCGAATACGGGTAGAATGACCTGGTCGGCTGCTTTTTTGAATTTATCTCTGACATGTGTGATAATTTCCTCGTGTTCTCCACCGGAAGTTTCGTCATCCATAGCGATTCGGCCTGTGAGATCGCCGAGTCCTTCACCGCGAAAGCCATGTCTTATTTCTTCGAGAAGTTCAACACCTTCCTGCTGGTAGCAGAAGACGTAACTTTCATCGAGCTCCTTGATACCTGTCTTTTTTGCAAACGGTTGGCGGAGGATACGGCCGACCAGTTGAGTAAGGGCGGTTTTTGAGCCGGGGCGGGTAAGGATTGCAAGGACATAAGCAAAAGCACAGTCCCAGCCCTCCTGAAGGGCCTGCTTGGTGATAATGTAGCGGATTCGGCAGTTCTCAGACATCAGGCCGCCAATATCGTCCACTTCTTTTAGCTCGTCTTTTTCGCTTGTTTTGACAGCGACTTCATCGGGCTGCAAGCCAACGATATTTATGAGGTGCTCACGGACGTCTTCGGCGTGGATGAATTTTTTGCCGCGTTGTTCTTTGCCGGTGCGTTCGACCTGAATGAGACAAATAGGCCGGATATATTTTCCGGTATTGGCATGGTATTCTCTGGCTTTGAGCTTTAGCATTTCAAGGTGGTTGTGTGATTCGAGAAGCGTCTCTTTCCAGTCGGGATTTGCCTTATTGAATATGTGCAGGTCGAATTTTATCATTTCCTCGCGGTTCAACTCGATGCCGGTAATATCAACGAGTTTATTGCTTTTATCCGGCGGTGTTGCAGAGAGTTCAATAATTATTGAGGGATTAAAGCTCTCGAGTGTTTCTTGAGCAATCTTGCTATAAGCCTTATGGCCTTCATCAAGAATGACAACGGGATTTAGCAATCGCAGCGTATTGCCAAGAGAGGACTTGACCTGTTTTCCCCAAAAAGCGGATTGTTTTTCGAAGGTGTCGAGGTTAGGAATTCTTTCAAGCAGGCGAGCGTTTGCCTCCAGATTGTCTTCTGGCGGGAAAAATTCCGCAAAGCCACCACTATCTTTGAACATACGCAGGACTTCTTTTGTTTTGCGATTGGCGGAGGGGAGCATAAGCATAAGGACAATGAGATTCTCTTGAACGTCTAAAGGTGAGAAGGTATCGGTCTTTTCGCGGATAAGGGTTCTGCCGGCGCTTGCGATATCCAAATGCTGGCGATACGGATGGTCACGGTTTCGCAGGCTCCTGATTGTTTGATTGTATATCTGGGTGGTGGGGACGATCCATAGGACAAGGCCGGTGTGGGATTTGCGATAAACGGTGTTGATAAGGTCAATGGTTTTGACCGCCAGAAACGTTTTACCACCGCCGGTAGGGATTTTAAGGCAAAAGCAGGGAAGCGGTCTAACGAGGCCATCGCGGCGGGAAGAATAAGGACGATAACGAGAGTCAATTTCATCCCAGGCATTTAATGGGAAATTGATTTTAAGGCCGGGGTTGGCGAGGGCCTTTTGACGCCATTGATAAAGCAGGTCGAGGTAGCGTTTTACCTGATTGAGGGTTTTTATTTGGTATTCTTTGGATTCCATTGATATACCCCCGCCCACAGGTGGCGGGGCTAAGCGTTTTTATTTTACCAATTTATAAATTTCAAAGGGCAGTTGGGCAAAATCGATTCGCAGTTGGTCAAGGTGGTCCTGGTCAAGATATTTTGTCGGTGCAAAGACGAGTCGGCGTTTATCCTTGTATGGGCCGAGCGCTTTTGCACGGTCAAGGGTGAGGGCAGTGCCTTTCAAATAATCGATGTTGGGCTTATAGAACAGGTAAACCAAATATTCCCTGCTTTCGCCGATGAAGTTTCGCTTCTCGTCAACGGCCTTTTCGTCAAATTCTTCGCCAGTAGAGGTGTAGAAGACGTAACGTGCGAGGTCTTTATAGGGAGGCAAATCGTCGCCGGATAAGATACTTTCCATTTCAATCGGCGGACCTAATTCGAAATAACTGAAAGAGCCGCCAAGACCTTTCTTAAGATTTTCATCCTTTGCTTTGTGCACACCCTTTATCACCCGCCGAACACGCTCGGCTGTTATCTTGTCCGCATAGTCCTCGCACTCAACCAAAATAAACCGACGATTGCCACCGTCCTCTTTATTCAATGCCAAAACCGCGTGGGCGGTAGTGCCGGAGCCGGAAAAAGAATCAAGTACAATATCGTTATCCGAAGTCACAAGCCCAACCAAGAATCTAATAAGTTCGACCGGTTTAGGAAAATCTATGGCTGTTTTTCCAAGAATGTCCTCTACCACCGCAGAACCTTTGCGTGTGCTGGCAATTTTCCTGAGGACCGATTGGGGATTCACAAAGCCTCGCTCTTTTTCATATTGCAGGCGTCCCTTGTTATCGAAGAAGAATCTCCGAACCTTCTGGCCCTTACTGTCAAATGTCTCCTTTCCATCGAGCCAAGACAGAATTTGATTTCTCATTGCCCAGCCTGCTTCGAGCGTTACGGGCTTGGCTAATTTGCCTTGTTTGAATATCATGTCTCCTTTGACTATCCGGATTTTCTCGCGGTCGCCTATAACTCCGGTGAATTCTGCGTCCTTGCCCTCAAAGCCGATCCCTGGCGGAAATGTAATCTGACTTGCGGGATTCCCCCTCGATATCTTCTTGACAGCTCGCTCTGAAATCAACGCTTCAATGCCACTGTACCTAAAGTTGGTGATTGACTCCTTACTTCTCGCAAAGGACAAAGCGTACTCATGAGCGCGCGTGAAATTGCCAGCGGCTGTACCAGTTCCTAAGTCCCATACCAACTGAGCGAGGAAATTGTCCTCACCAAAGATATCTGTTTCCATGAGCATCTTAAGCCGGTGCGCCTCATTGTCGTCTATCGAAATAAAGATAACCCCATCATCTGTGAGCAATTCACGTAGCAGTTTAAGTCGCGGCATCATCATGCAGAGCCATTTGTCGTGTCGGGTGAGGCATTCTTTGTCGACGACTTTGCCGAGCCAATCCTGCATCATCGGGGAATTGACGTTGTCGTTATAGGCCCATTTTTCGTTGCCGGTGTTGTAAGGCGGGTCGATGTAGATACATTTTATTTTCCCAGCATAAGTGGGCAGAAGGGCTTTTAATGCCTTGAGGTTATCGCCATGAATAATCAGATTATCATGAAGGCTCACTTTATCGGTAAGACTCTTTTCCTTCCGTGGAATAAGCTGGTGATATTTGACTTGCAGGTGATAGTTTTGAACAAAAGACTTTCCTTTGAAATTGAGCACAGCCATTGATCTATTCCTTCGATTTATACGATGCAATTGCAATGATAAGGAAAAGGCCGAAATCGTCAAGAGGATTTTGCAAGAAAGAGGGAGTTTGCGATGAGCATTCGGGGCGATTTCAGTCGTGGCCAAATGGTTCGGCTGCGCTCACCATGACAAATGAGTAGATGAGTGGATGGATGAAGCGAATAGCGTGTAGCGTATAGCAGATAGTACTATCAAATCCTAAACAATATCTAAATTCAAATTACCGAATGTTCAAAACAAAACCCCACGTAAAAGACGGGTGATAAATATATTAAAAAAATTACTCCGACCATAAAGAACAACCCCCCCGGCACAGGTGCCGGGGCTAAATAAAAGAAAAACCCTGCCACCTCGCCCCGCCATAAGACGGCGGGTAAATGTAAAATGCCTGGATTTTCAACGCCGATCTGGTAACTTATGGCGTCGGATGTGATACCTTCGGGTTGGCATACAGTAATAGGATATTATCTGGAGTATAAGTCTATGGAATCTAACAATCTTCTCAAAGAGAAAAGGGTAAGAATGGCCAAACTTACTACAACATTTGTACTACTCATGCTCGGTGTTGTGATCGTCACAGAATCGGGCGTTATGGCAGATACACTTGTGGCTGATCAGCCGCTGAAAGTCAAGGACAAGGTCCCACAAAAGGTCTGCGCCTTCAATCTTCGTGACGTTCGTCTTCTAAATAGTCCCTTCAAGACTGCGATGGAGTTAGACGCCAAGTATCTTTTATCCCTCGAGCCGGATAGGTTTCTCTCGCGCTTCCGCGAGTTTGCGGGTCTGAAACCTAAGGCTGAGGCGTACGGCGGCTGGGAAAGGGCTACGATCTCCGGCCACTCTTTAGGGCATTACCTAACAGCTATATCAAAGCTTTATGCTTCAACTGGCGATGAGCGTCTGCTCGATAAGGTCAACTACATCGTCGAAGAGCTTGCCCAATGTCAAGAGAACTGGGGCAACGGCTTTGTCGGCGGGTTTCCACGCAGTCAGGAAGTCTTTACCGAGATTAAGGCTGGCAACATCCGCACGACTGGCTTTGATCTTAATGGGCTGTGGGTGCCCTGGTATAATCTGCACAAGCTCTATATGGGACTGGTCGATGCCTATCTGTACTGCGGCAACGAAAAGGCAAAAGACATCTTAGTAAAATCAACCGACTGGGTCTGGAGCACAGTTGGGGAACTGACCGACGAGCAGTTCGAAAAAATGCTCCTCTGCGAGCACGGAGGTATCAACGAGGCCTTTGCTGAGATTTACGCCTTAACCGGCTACGAAAAGGCCCTGAAACTTGCTGAACGTTTCTATCATCATCGTGTACTCGATCCGCTGGCCCATAGAGAAGACAAACTGACCGGCCTGCATAGCAACACGCAGATTCCAAAGCTAATAGGCTTGGCACGGCTATATCAACTGACCGGCAAGGAACATTATAACACAGCTTCCTCGTTCTTCTGGGAAACGGTGGTACATAACCGCACATACGTCAACGGCGGCAATACCGACGGTGAGTACTTCTTCCGACCCGAGGAATTCAGCAAGCATTTAAGCGTGCATACAACTGAAACCTGCAAAACCTACAACATGTTAAAGCTCACACGTCAACTATTCGCCATGAAGCCGCAAGCAGAATATGCTGACTACTATGAGCGGGCACTATACAATCATATTCTCGCCTCTCAAGACCCCAAACAGGGCATGATGATTTACTTTTGCCCGATGAAGTCAGGGCATTTTAAGACATACAATTCACCTTATGATTCTTTCTGGTGCTGTACAGGCACAGGCATGGAGAACCACGTTAAATATGGCGACAGTATTTATTTCTACGATGATAAAAGTTTGTATGTGAACCTGTTTATTCCATCGGTGCTGAACTACCACGACAGAGGTCTTACGGTCATCCAGCAGACAAACTACCCACTCGAGGGAAAAGTTCAAATACAGCTTATCGCGGATAAGCCTGTCGAACTGACGGTAAAGCTCCGTCGGCCACACTGGGCCAGGGACGAAGTAACCATAAAGGTAAACGGCAAACCCTATCCGGTAAACGCTCGGCCGGGTGATTACATAGACATCCACCGCACCTGGAAGAATAGTGCCGATGTAAAATTAACACTGCCCATGAAGCTCCGCACTGAATCTTTGCCGGACGATCCTAATAAAATTGCATTTTTCTATGGTCCGATTCTCCTTGCAGGAGCACTGGGTACAGAAGGCATAGAAGACATCGATCTGCATGTCAAAGAGCGTGACAAATATGATGAGGTTCCAACACCTGCGATACCGGTAATCATTGCCGCTGACAAGAAAATCAATGATTATATCAAGCCAGGCAAAACGCCGGGGACATTCATTATGGATGGCTCAGTCCTAAGGACACCAGGTGCCGACAAGACCGACGATATAACGCTAATACCTTTTTACAAGATGCACTATCAGCGCTATATGGTCTATTGGGATGTATTTGACCAAGAGCAGTGGAAACAGATGAAAAACCGCTTCGAGGCTGAACAGGCACAATCAGAGCCAAGCAAATCCTAAGTATGGACAACATTGTGCTCAGCCAAAGCGGTGGTTGCTACCAGAAAATAATATAAAACGCTATCACAGCCATGATGACAACCGCACCCAGCCAAAACACTTCAGGGGCAACGGTCATATCAATGTCACGTCTGATCGGCATAACTTTTGGCTGATGCAGCGGCCTACAAACGGTAATAACAGCCATAACAAAAATGATCGTTAAGAATGTAATTGCCATTCTGTTCAAAAACGCAATCCTGACAACTGTGACCGGTTCAAATGTTCCCGAGCAGAAGATGTAGAGTAATCCATAGATAGGCACACACAGAATTAGCGCAGCAATGCCGGCTGAGCCGGGCGCGCGTTTGACGATGAATCCGAAAACAAAGGCAGCTAAAATTCCCGGCGAAATGAATCCCTGAAATTCCTGGATATATTTGAAGATGCCACCAAACTTCGGATTGATTAGTTGCGGCGCAATCAGACAGCCAATCAACACAAAAAGAATCGTCATAATACGGCCGATTAGAACGAGAGACCGCTGCGTAGCCTCTTTTAGCCAATAACGCTTGCATAAGTCCATAGTGAAAATCGTTGAAGCACTGTTGAGCATAGAAGCTAATGAACTGATCACGGCAGCCGATAGGGCTGCAAAGATAAAGCCACGCACGCCAATAGGAACCAGATTCCGGATGAGGGTGGGATAAGCCTTGTCAGCAGTTGCTAATTGGTCGCCATAAAGTTGCACTGCCATGATCCCAGGAAAAACAATAGCAAAAGGGACAATCAACCACAAAGCAGCGGCAAAGATAATACCCAATTGGCCCTGCCGTAAGCTCTTAGCCGCGAGTGTTCTCTGGACAATAAATTGATTCAAGCCACAATAATAGAAATTAGGAATCCATAGTCCTATTACCAAGGCGGTCCACGGAATCTCGGGGTGATCTCGTGGAAGCACCATGTGAAGTCGGTCGGCGTTGGCTTGCAGAAAAGGCTGAATACCTCCTATTTTGATAAAGCCCAGGACCATCGTTACTAACCCACCCAGCAACAGTGCCGAACCCTGAAACAAATCAGCCCAAGCTACGGCCTTGAGTCCTCCCCAGGCAGTATATAAGGCGGCAATCAAGCCCACCAGCCAAACTGCTGTGCTAAGGTTCATTCCAAAAATGGTGTGCAGTGTCAGCCCGCCGGAATATAGCACCGCTGTAACAGTGACAAACACATAAACAACTACCGTATAAGAAGCCATAATTGCCCGCGCGTGGGTGTTGTAACGGTACTCCAAATACTCAGGCATAGTGTAGATGCCAGCCCGGAGAAAACGGGGTAAAAAGACCAAGGCCACTATGACTATAGTCACTACACCGAGTAACTGGTAACCGGATATTGCCAGCCCAACGTTTCCAGCCCCTTGGCCGCTCATCCCCACAAACTGCTCCGTAGAGATATTGGCTGCCACGATTGAAAGCCCTATCAGATACCACTTTAGACCCCTACCAGCCAGAAAATAGTCCTCGCTGGTCCGTTCCCTGCGGCTCTTAAGCAGGCTGACAGTTAGAACAACAGCGAAAAAGGCTAAGAAGGTCAGAACATCAAACGTATTTAGCATCGTTGCATTTCCAATAATCAATCCACGTAACATTTACTTTGGTAAATACACGCTGCCCAATCAGAGCCGAGGACAAGCTTCGCGGGAATAACAGACCATCATTCGGGCCTTGACAGAACACTATGTTCCATTCAACAAATCGTTAACCGCATTTACTAAAAATATATAACTGGCGCCTCCACTAATAACATATTCATTCTCTCCCCATAAAAAGGGCCAGTCTTCTTTGTTCTCAGGGAAATCGGGTTTTAAAATAAGAACCCCGGGAACGACACCACCAGCAATAAAAGAATAATCAGCCCGATTGTTCCCATAAGCGACCCTCTTCGAATGCGTTCCAACACCCGAAACGAATGAAATATCGGAACCGGGATGGCAACCATAAATGTAATTCAATCCTCTGAAAACATATTCGGGATCAATAATTTCAGGAAATGCCTTATGCAAAATATAATTCGTAATCGCAGAACCAACGACCATGCCGCCTCCAGCCCAACCACCGGTAGAAATAAAAACGCCAAAGGGATTTTGCTCGCTAAACTTGTCGAGCCGTTCTTTATGAGTCTTAATCAGTGTCTCTATTTTTTTCGAGTACGATTCATCCATATAAGGTATAGCACGTACCGCCAAAGCGGCATTAAAAAAGAACCATCTTTCAATGGTTGGCCACAACTCGTTTATCCTTTTGGCATATTTAGCTTCTTGTGTACATATTAAAAGTTCAATCGCCGCTTTGAGTTCCTCTGCCTGTAATAGGCCTCCGGCCGTATTCCCGTGACGAAATAAGTCCGGTTCATGGCAGTGTTCTTCATCCCATACTTTTTTAGCCGTCGCCAGACATTCATCTGCCAGTTCATCATTGAATCCACGTAAAGCCCGGCTGGCGGCTGCCAATGCTGCAATGGAACCATAATTCAACGCCGTTGATTTATTGGTAAATGCCCATCGATCATCGAAAACACCGCTGGTAAATCCATCAGATTCATGGCTCTTTAGCTTGGGATTATAAACCAGGTTGTCGGTCATGGTTATTGCATCGCCAAGATGGGTATATTGTGAGAGATCAGGCACGATGATACCGTTAATAGCGCGGCCAACAGCTCTATGTTGCGCTATGAGAGCCAAAGTACCATGTTCTATTTGCTGGAGTAAGTCGGGGATACCATCTGGGTGATGGATATCCACATAACGTTTTTTCTGATCAATAGTCGTCTCATCCCTCTTGAGTCCGAATGTTTCCCAAGTTTGCACTAAACTTAACACCGTATGATATTGGCTCGGCGTCCGAATATCAAAATCCCCTGCATCGAACCAACCTCCAATGTTCAATCCCGGAATATGCTCGCCCGGCTCATAGGGCGTATCTGTTGTGGGGCCTTGAGCATACAAGTCAAAATGTTCATGATTTACCGGCGCCTGCAATGCATCGTCAAGATGTGATGCGCCGTGCCAAACACGATAGGCTTCATTTACAAACACATGATCCATTTGCACTGGAAAGAACACGTCAAGAGTTGGGTGCCAGGCATTTTCATAAACATCTGCTGCAATTCTAAATGGTTTTGTACGTAAATCGCCATATTCAATTACGTACAAACCTGTTTCTTTAACAGATGAAAAATCATAAGTAGAATAATTATATCTGAAATACTGTCCCCAATTTTTTAATTCACCCTCATACTTTTCTACAAATGCACCCT
>Ga0315538_1000349_pt1 | contig 29928 bp, 25 predicted proteins | sample SalMarSW160230MG_2_FD_203834 | JGI IMG/M metagenome (GOLD analysis project Ga0315538, IMG submission 203834) | Salt marsh sediment microbial communities from the Plum Island Ecosystem LTER, Massachusetts, United States - Salt Marsh Sediment SW1601-230 ...
GAATCATCCGCTTTATTGCCTCTTGCTTGGTCTTGAGGTCATGCACAAGTTTATAAACCTCGACGATTTTATCTTCTTCTTTCGACAGGTCTATCTGCATTTTAGCCATATCCCCACCCCCTTCGAAGTAATCATCATACTATAATGTGGTATAATGTTATATAATAGCATATTATACCACATTATTTAAATTTTGCAAGGGGGTTTGGCAGGTAAGTGCTGTAAATACTCTAAATCGGAGCATGCGGAATGTACTTACGAGGTTGGAGCGAGGGTAGTGTTGATAGGCGATTAGAGTAGTTTCCCGCTATATCGCACAATGAAATAACAAAGTACTATCTCGTTACTCCAGGACTAACATAGGAACGTGTGATTCAGATTGACCAACACCACTGAAAAAGAGCTCATTTTACTGAAATATCATGAGTGCTCCAGTAATGTAGAGCATCCAAGCCTTGAGCAACCTCAAGAGATGATATGTGCCCCAACAGGTGATCCTGTTCCAATACCAGTGCATCTCTAATATCTTCCAAGTATTCTCTATAAGTGTTGATATAAATAAGTCGATTCCTTAACTCGAAATCCTGATTATTTATAGCTTCTCTAATTTTTTCTTTATCTCTAGTCAGCCGTAATATTGCCATTGTTCCCATTTCAGTACAATACTTTGGAAACGATGGATTAGAAATTAAGAAATTGACGCTAACCAAATCCATCTGGGGATTGTTATTCAACATCTTCAGGGATTCTTCGATATTTCTATCCTCAACGAATTCAGGATACCCCTGAAGTTGAGCTATTTCTAGATTTACTTCGCTTACTGATTGTTCTATAAGTCCTGCAAGTGTTGCCTTTTCGTTTCTTATCGTTTGATATTCGGTTAAATTAAATGCCCAAAGAACGCCCAACAACGTAGCGATAAGAGTTAGAATAAAACCGACCAATTGCTTCTTATTTTCTTTAAACTCAGCTTTTCCCTTTTTGGATTTGTCAATTTTCTCTCCAAACACTAAAAAGACAGCCGCTAGTATAGCTATTGAGGAAACAGTGACTATGTAACTTATACCCATTTTATTTACCTTCTATTTACCTTAAGGTTTCAGTGCCATCATTTCTTTAGTTGCTGCATTTACAAAACCCGGCTCTTTTGATTCCTCAAGTATTTTTCTAAAATCGTTTTTTGCTTGATCATTCAAACCCATTTTTGCGTATGCAATTCCCCTTTGGAGATAGCTATTATAGTCAGACGAGTCTATCAATATAGCCAAGGTGAAATCTTCAACAGCTTTTTCGTATTCACCCATATTTGAATATGACATGGCGCTATTATGAAGACTCAGATGATAATATCTTTTATACAATGTATTTGCTACTGAGTAATCTTCAACGGATTTTTCGTACTGTTGCATCTGGGCATAGGCATTTCCACGGTTATAATATGCCTCAGCCCAAAGCGGATTCAATCCGATTGCCATATTGAAATCCGCAAGAGCTTTATCGTACTTGTTCAATTCGAGATACGCTAAACCTCTGTTGTTATAGGGAAAAGGATAGTTCTTGTCCTTTCTTATTGCTTGTGAAAATTCATCGATAGCTCTTTGATATTCATGGCGCTTTAAAAATTCGGCACCCTTCAAATTGTGGTTAGCTCCAGATTCCCCGCAACCGATTGCAGAAATAATAAATAATAGGCTGAGGACAACCATAAATATTCTCATAGTCAATCTCCTATTTCCGGTCGATATGACAACATATTGATTGTACAGGATACGAGCCTAAAATAGCTTGCCTGTGTCCATTGTTAATTGGTCTGCCTTTAGCTGTTTAACTTCACGTTCTAGTTTTTCCATTTGGAGGTGATACTCTTTCGAATGAAACCTCCGATTCTCCCTGTATAAACGAAATATAATACTACCCAATGATACCCATAATATTGTTGCTCCTATCATCACCCAATATTGCCAGGCCATGTTCCAGATGTCCATCCCTTTAGCATCAGCGTAAAGCGGGAAATAAGTTGCCGCAAGGCCAAGAAGCGTAAAAAGAGACTGTATCAACCATGTCATCATTTTCATAGAGATCTCCTTTGTTCCCTTTGTCGTGTAGTACAAACAAGGGGGGGTACCCTGTTGTTAGGGACTAAGTAGGGCAGCGGGTGCGTAGTAACCCGTTGCACCTTCTGGAATATGTTCATAGGTCTGTATTTGACCCAGCGTATTTAGTAACTGTCCAATCAGCACAGCCAGACCAACCGGAGTAGCAAGGAACAGATGAATTCTGCCTGATATGCGGTAGTCCTCTCTTGCATTTCGGGCTGCATTAGCAACAAGATGTGCTAAGTGTGCAGCTTGTCCTGGAGAAGTGATCCCGGTAGCACCTGTTCTAGTTCTGTGCTGAATGTGAAGGTATGCCCTGAACGGAGGTAAAGTACTCTGTGAGCTACGGATAGCATGGCTAACATCTGCATTGACAGATACGAGGACTGCGAGATCATCCGAAGTTACAACATTAGATATAACATTTGCTTCAAATCCTGATTCTTCAGGATCTTTGTTTATGGCCCAAATCTGCGTTTTTCCATTTGGCATATACTGTTCCCATGCAATGCTTAATCTCCGCGGGGCCATAAAGACAAATCCCAATGCTGTTGCTGCCGGAATTGACAACAAGCCGGTTGCTAGTAACGTACGCCCAGGTGCCTTTTGCTGAACAGTGTTAGCCACATCATTCAGCGCGGGTAGCAAATATTGATCCCATGTTTGTTTAGACGCCTCTCCTCCGTTGAATCGGCGGGTCCAGTTTATCGTTAAGGTTGCACCAGTGTCGAGCATCTCACTTCTTGTATTCAAAACGATTCTTAACGGTTCTCTAGGTGCCAGCTTGTTATTAACAACCTCAATACGTCTCTGGAGAACCTTCAACGCTATCTCTCGGGCCTCACTCACTGATATTGGATCAGTGGATGCTTTTCTAATATTCCAATTATGTAAATCCTCAATGCCTATGAATTCTCCGACGACATCTGCTACCTGGTCATATGTGAGTCCACCAGCTGCTACCGGTGTGATAAAAAATCCATCTTTTTTTCTAAACCTTTCAATGATCAGGGGAATCTCTACTCGGCGTATTATTTCTGACTCTTGTACTTCAGGAGTCAACCATAATATGGCATTAGCTATACTAGGGTCAGACAATACCGATCGGATAGCCTCCTCTGTAGGATCTTCAGCGAGATCTTCAACATCTTGCCATGTTGGTATGCCTACATCATGCTGAGCAGCTATTAGTAACTTAGCCTCTGCATTGCGGCTTCGCTTATAACTAAGAAATGATTGACCGTTAGGATTTGTCATTTTTCCTATCATCACGTTGAAACGGAACGGTAGGATCAAAAGCCCTAGCTAGAGACAGGACATCTTCGAAGTTCACACAAGATTCAGGGAAAGCTTTTAATAGTATATTAGGTAAAAATCGTTGTAAAAGATCTGAATATGTGCAGCCATAGGGGCGACCATCACTCTCCCCAGTAAGCTCAGCAAGGGTTTTGATCTGCGCATCGCTGAAGCCTAAGCCTGAAAGCGTAGAGTCCAAGATCAGAATCCTCTGCTCTAAATTTGGTCTACTGAATTCGAATACATCTGCTGCTCTTCTTAGAACTGCTGGGTCAAGAGCCTCTAGCCTATTTGTACACATGACTGCCAGTACGGGTAATCCACTAACTCCAATCCTATCGATCCCTCGGATCAAAGCATTAACACCAGCCCGGTCTTCATGGTGCATCTGACTCAATTCTCGTGACTGTGCAAGTGCATCTGCCTCGTCAATAAGGAGTATAACAGCTCCGCTAGGATTACTGCCCTCACGAGTGATTCTATTAGCGGCCTCTTCTATACGTTCGAAGGCACTCGTTAGTAGGGTCGTCATCTGACCTACAGTTCCTGTACCTCGGGCTCCTAAACTTAGGCGATATAGTGTTACCATTATCTGAAGGTCGCGAGCTATCTTGTCTCCAATAGTCTCAGCTAGCGATGTCTTGCCTGTACCAACGTCGCCGGCAAAAACGAACAATGGCAATCGGTTCTTAAATACCCGAGTCAGAGGAACTGCGTCCCCATAATGCTTATTACTCCATTCCACAATATCCTGAGGTCGTAGTAGTATACGAGCTTCCTTGGAAATCCTCTCCTTTGTATTGTCAAGTCCTACTAGAGAGTGATACAGCTCCTGAGCCCTATCATTTGGGTATTCTCTAATTGCGTCGAAAAGTTCATCCAAAGTCTGGTTCATTGGCTACGATATACTCCCCTTTCAAGAGATACGCCGTTCTTCGAATAGGTTCTATTACCTGTCCATCCCAATATACCACTTCTTGGCTCGGTTCCCGTTGTTCGGGTGAAAGGCAATGATATGGTAATTTGCTGACGCTGGCTTTCACTGAGCCTCCACCAATAGTCGTTGTATTCTAAGAAAGAATACCAAGAGGCACCTGCAGTATTGGCATTAGCAGGGATTCTGCCAGGGCGATCGTCTTCTAAGAATAAACCACTAGCGTTTACAGTATATCGTGCAACAAGTACCCAGCTATCTCCGCGTCTGAATCCATACTCTACCATCTTCAAACATCGGTTTACTAAGAGAATTGCCAATTCTTCTATATACGCCTCAATATCCTCATTAGAAGGCCTCCCGTAGAATAGCTGCATTTGTTTGAGGTCAGCAGCGACTTTCGAGGCAAGATAGATAGCGTGGGTCTTAGTAAATGTCGAAGTTGTGGTATAACTGTAAGTCACTATTATGTCCCCCTAAACGATGGTCCAAGGACCTCTTTCCATCGGTCTATAGCGCGATTCTTAGTATCCGATTGGTCGGCTTCACTTAGCGCGTCAAGTGCGTCATAAGATGCTTCTACTATGAGATTCCTCTCAAAGTCTGTGTATTTATTCGCAACATTATTACTCGGATTTACAGGGTCGAATATTTGAACCGGACAGTTATCCGTTTTAGGTAACTTAGATTGTGAGTAATAGTCATCAAACCAAATCCGCTCCTTTAGACCGGATTTCACAACATAGGCAAAGAAAGACTCCATCGCAAGCGTATAATCAGTAAAACCAATGCCTGTATCCAGAAGATGGGCGCATAAAAGTTCAATCATGAATGACTTAAACCGGAAGCCAGAGCGACTCGTCTTTTGTAGCCTTGCCCACCATTTCAGAAGCCGTATTACTTGGCTAAAGTGCTTAGGACAAACTCTCTTTCTTGCCCTAATGAATTCCAAATGAAGGGTTATACTGGTCTCTAGCCAATCGCCTGTTTCCCGATTCAATAGATTGCCGTAGTCGTCTGGAGAATCTTCATATAGTACTGGCACAACATCAACGTCTAAGCCAGTTCCACGAAAACTGATGGTTACGCAGTGTGTTCCAGGATTAAATTGGTCACGATTCATCTGTGGATTAGCCTCTCTAAGTCTCTCAGTAAGCCAACGCAAAAGCTCTCCCTCATCTGTAGGAGTTGCAGTCTTGCGAACGTAAACTGCAACGTCCATGTCGTTGATTGTACTAAGTGCTGTACCTTTCGCTATGCTTCCCGAGTGGAGTATCTTAACAAGGTCAAAATCCGGGTCTTCACGTATTTTATCAACGAGACGACCTCGTAATGCGTCAACTTGTTCTCTATATTTTTTTACACGGTCTCGATTCAGATTGACCTTTTCATCTGCAAACCTAGCGACATCACTATGCTGAATGTAAGGCGTCATATACTAATCTCTCCATATGATTGCTCTACACATATGCTTCAACCCTTATGTAAATTATATCACACCAAGAAATCTAGGCGAAAACTTCCAACTTGCGCTATCACTTTTTCACCATTAAATATCCGCCTCGGAGGGGATGATAAACGTGCTAGTTCTTGAAATTTTACCTTATGACTAATTGTTAAATAATGAAGCTGAAAACATATTTTTTCTGCACCTTAAAAACTGAATACGAATAAAGCTCTGACCTGAACGCTTGCCCTCTTGAAAGGGGGTAAGTATGAGTTCAAGCGTAGTAGCACCACCAGCACCAGATGGCGATAACGGCAGTCCTCAAGGTCATTGTAGCCGATGTCATCGGGTCTGGACTCTAAAAACAAGGCAGGGCGTTTGTCAGTGGTGCGGTCATCTGGCAATATGCCAGTCATCACCAACAAAGCCCCGCAGTATCAAGTCTAGGTCAAACGGAAGGCGAAAGCAAGCTCCAGTCCACAGCAACGGCTACGACCAGCTAGAAGGCGAATGGCTAGCCTACTATGATGTAGCTTCACGCTTTACCGACAGGGTAAAGCCACAGGACAAAGAGGACATACTCCACACGATAATAATGACCCTTGCCGATGTAGAGCGTAATAACGGACATAAGCCGTTTACCGAAGCCGTGATGTATCGGATAGCCAGCCGAACTGTAGCCGACTACTGGTTTAGCCATTACAGCTATAGTAGCGGTTTGGACTGTAAACACTGTAGCAAGGCTCAACGGCACAAGTGTAAAGAGGATTACCTCTATACCGAGTGTCCCAAAGCTATCAAGCTGGAGAGGCTAAACAAGCCCATCATAGACCGTGAAGGGCATACTACCGAGCTAGGTGAACTGATAGCCGATGATAAGGCTCTTGACCTTGACGCTTGGGTGGATGCCCGAACTTTCCTGCTAGGCTTCCCGCAAAGGCTGTTACTGATAGCCGACAAGCTGAATAGCAGTCAACCTCTTACTAACAAAGAGCACCAATATCTCTGGTATTGGCGGAGACGGGAACAAAAAAGACTGCTGGCAACCTAAGATTTCAGGTCATTTCGGAGACTTATATAGTGGAAGCACCGATTATGCCAGCGGGTTGCGGGTAGTCGGTAGCTTACTACTGGGTGAAGCCGATAGCCTTGCCCACTATCGGATAGCCAACAGGGGGTGTTCAAAATAGAACAATTGAATATTGAGGGCAAGCGTTCAGGTGAGGGCTTTGTTTCACACAAGGCGATACTGGTAAACGCCTTAAGTCAGGCACTGGCCGAAAGGGTAGTGCTGATTGACTTTACCATAGGGCGTAAAGGTTTCCTTACCTACCTGAAGTCTCTCGGCGGGAGCAATATCGTAAAAGTAGTTCCCGCCAGCGTTAGTGCTAGCGGGTCGCAGACTAACGGACACAAGAGGCTTAAGGTAGTCTGTGGAGCCAATACCAGCTACCTTGACGATATGGCTTGGGTGGGTGAGAAAACACCCTTGACCTTATGCGATGTCAGGGTAAGCCCTTCCAACACAGTCAAGCCTAACCTCGGAGCACTGGAGTTATCGGAAGCCCTGTCAAGGGTAATGCCCTTTACCGCTAAAGAGGATAACAGACCTGTTTTACAGTGTGTCCTCTTTAAGGTGGCAGAGGGCAAGCTCACGATGGTGAGCGCCGATGGTTTCAGGCTGGCGGTGGTGAAGCTGGATTTTGACGGCGATGAGGGGCAAGTCCTGATAAATCGTGATGAGCTAAGGGGTGTTACCAGTGCCCTGAGAAGGGCAAGGCGGGTGAGGGTGAGCTTTGAAAAGAGCGGGGATAGCCTTGATGGTATGAGCCTTACTCTTGATACCGAGCTAATCCGCTACAAGTGGCGGGGTGCTGATGGTAACTTTCCCGAATATGAGAAGCTCATACCCGCCGACTTCAACACTCTTACCAGCTTTGACACTAACGAGGCGTTGAAAGCGGTAAGCTCACTCAAAGTCCTGTCCGATAGCAAGGCATACCCGATAGACCTCATTATTGGTAACGGCAGGGTGATAATGTCCAATCCCGATGACAAAGGACAAGCCGAGATACCCGCCGATACACAGGGTGAGGGTAAGGTAAGGCTTGACGGAAGCTATCTTGCTGACGCCTTGAGGGCTTGCGGGGGTATGGTAGAGCTGAAGCTCACCGATGGCAAGTCGCCAATGCTTTTTACCTCTCCCGACTATGAGCTGGTGGTAATGCCAATGCTCACCAGTGAAAGCCAGAAGCCAGAGGATAAAGCAGAGCAGGCGGAAGCCGAACCCGCCGAGGACACCGAGCCAGAAGCCGAGACAACCGAGGTTGGGGAAGCCGAGACAGCCGAAGCGGTAGCCGAAGCCGAGGCAATCACCAAAGCCGAGAAGCCGAAGCGGAAGCGAAGCAAGGCAAAAGAACCAGTCGCCGTAGCCTGATAGTCTGAAATTGAACGCTTGAACTCAGAAAACAGCCAACGCAGAGAAGCGGGGGATGACCCCGCTTTTTTGCTATTTTCAGGGGGTATTCCTGCCCAGATTGCGTGGGTGGGAGTGCCCCCTTTTTGTTGGCTTTCAAGGGCAGGGAGTGCCGTTGCCCGATGGCAGAGGCAGACCTGGAATAGACGTAAGACCTCGATGGCAGGGAAATTACCGGCGGTTGCGTGCTCAATGGAAGTCCAATCGGACAAGATGCACAGTGCGAACCACAACCAAAGAGAGTAGGCACTCCAGGAACTTCTCAGGGATTTATTTTTGGAAAGGGGGTAATACCGATGGAGAAACGCAAAGAGTATGCCGAGGGTGAAATCATCGACTGTCCCAGATGTGGTGGTGATGACCTCGACTGCGAGGAAGCTCCCGATAAGGCAAAGTGCCTCACCTGTGGGCTGGAGTTCGCCATCAGGCAAGTAGCTGTCTGGGAAGAGTGAATAAGCCTTAATCAGAATAGAAAGGGGGAAGCCAGTATGGCGGATAAGGACACTATTTTTGTCCTCACCAGGGAAGATGTCGTCGAGTGTGCCCGGGAGATGGGGATACCAGAGGAAGCGATAACCGATGATGTCCTTCACCAGGTGAGGAAGGGCGTGGAGTGGGGACTGGAGTGCTGGTCTGAGGTAATGAAGGAAGCCATCAATATGGCTCTCAAGAGCTAGCCCAGTTTATCTGCACCGATTTCACAGGGGCTACTATGCCCAAAAACTGAAGGAAGGAGGGAATGACTATGCCAGTCAAATGGAGCGCTCTAAAAGTCAGTGAGGCGATGGATATGGTCGAGGAGTTTGTCGGCCAGGCCGTTGAACCGCTGGAGCAGGCCAGGATTGTCACCAGTGAAGCCAGGAATATCCCGAACCTCCCTCAATACGTTGACCAGTACCTGGTACGGATTATCGGCGAGATAGACCGGGCAATCGGCGGCAGCCAGTGGGAACCTGTCGGTCGTCTCAAGGCAGGAATACAGTCAGTCCGCGAGTCTTTGCCCGATGGAGCGGTCGACGAAGAGCGAAAAAGGCTTGAAAGCGGCAGCCAGCTAAGCTTGGTAGCCTGAGAACCGCCCATCTTCAAAGGGGAACCTATGCCTAAAAACTGAAGGAAAGGGGGTGAAAGTATGACAGGTCAGCTTGGCTTATTCGAAGGTGTAAAGCTGGATGAGCCTGAGCCAACCACTACAGTAAGGCTGGGGCGACGGACTGTCCAGATACCGCTCCGCAAGAGACGGCGGGAAGCCATCAAGCGCCTGATGGAAATACTGGAAGAGCTGGAGGGTAAGGATATCCACATCGGCTCTTATGATGCCGGCGGTAGACACTTCTGGCTGGACAATCTCAAACTGCCCAGGCTTCAGCTGGAATGGTATCCTATCAGGCTTAAAAGCGACCAAACTTATATTCCCAGCGTGATTGTGCTCTGGGGAAGCAGGTCAGCTCAAGTGAGGATATTCACCGACTACCTGGTGGCTGTTCGGGAGCAGGAATACCAGGGATACTGGCATTATTTGCTCGACTTCCGTAATGGATTTTACGAAAGCCGACTCGATGAATTTAAGTCTCACTACGCCTGCCTGCATATAACCAGGTTTAAGGACTAAGAAAGGAGGTTAGCCACAATTGAATAAGACAGTGGAAAAAGGTATCTCCGATATTGTGGGATGCCTTACCGACCCTATTATTGTGTTTCCGGGCGGATGGGGAGACACTTTGCCGGACTGGCTTAAGACAGCCATTACCCTGGAAAGGATGGTGGGGGACATGAAAGCGCTGAAAGGGGAAGAGCCGACAGGTACCGATACTGAAGCCTGCGCCTATCTCATGACGTTATCCTTGACTCAACCAATGGACAGCGACTGGACCCAAATTTACCTCTATATCGCTGGCCAAAGCTATAAGCGATGGAACAAGGGTGAAATGCCGGCTGATATTGCCGTAGACTCAATCAGCGACTACCAGATAGGAGAGCTAAACAGGCTTAAATCGTGGCTCTATCACCAGAGGGTTAAAGTGAGACAAGAGAAGGACAGAGCAGAGCGGAGACAAGAAAAAGAGGAAGCTAAAGCACAGCGAGAAGAGGAGCAGCCAGCGTTGTTTAAGTTCTGAGGCCGGTATTCATTAGAGAAGGGCTCGGGGAAGTTTCCCGGGCCCTTTTTTTATTCTCCGCAGGCCACTAAATAAGCAAATGTGAAAAGGAATCAGAAAGCTCACTTATTATTTTGTTTCCCCTGAAAAAGTCATGATGGGGGGCATTTATCGATGGTTAGAACCAATCGTAAGTGCGCGTTTAATTTCCCTGGCTTAGTAATCGTGCCTTGGAGATATTACGCAATAGTAAAGGGTTCCGTTCCAACTTGATACCAAGTTTAGAAAATATACTCTGTTGTCTTGTTCTATTGGGTGGGTATTTTAATAGGCAGTCGATAGCGATCATTTTCAGTAGTGTTGAGGTGAAGTGTTTATTCTTAATAGCATTATAAGTGTCAACCATCTCTCGCTCGGGGACTGTTTTAAAGTGATTCAACCGAATGCATATATTTATCAACTGGAACGTAACAGACTGGTCCTCGCTCATTATTTCATCGTACAGCGGCGATAGTCTTGACGAGCCAATCGACATAGCTACCGATTTGATTACGTTCTGCGAGGCCATCTGACCTAGCATGAAAACAAAACTGTTTGCGTGAGCTATTGCGTATTCCTCCCGGGACTTGGGGGATTCTCGTCTGAAGAAGTCTACGAATTCCTGCCTGACCGTTGTCGAACGCTGACTGAGGTCCTGGATCGCTGCAGACAGCAATCTCATTCCGAGTTTGCAACACTCTTCTGCCAAAGGGCGTTTTCTGTACCCACGCGATCCGGGAAAGGACCGCAGGATCTGCCCCAAAACATACATGATCCTATAGGCAAGTCTGACTTCCGCGATGATTTCCTTCGTACTGTCGTCAAGTTGAGCTGTGTTGACACTTTCTGGCTTACTATCAGATTGTCGTGTGTCTAGAGCCTGCCTAGACATCTCCCTTGCCGTTTCAGGGTCAATATCAAAAACAGTTATCACGGGTTCCTTATAGGAAAGATGGTCAAGGAAGTCCGCATCTGATGGAAAACTGAATTCCTTCTGATTATGGAAGAGTTCCCTGGCCTTCCCAATGATTCTGTCAATAAGCGAAGCATCCCCTGGCGCGAGGTAACAGAGAAAAACAACAATATTTGCAGACTCGTCAGCCTGTAGATTGTTGATAATACGCCCTATTATGGCCTCGAATTCTTGATTAGCAGCAGGATCTCTAATAATCGTACTCAGATATCGTGCTATGAAGTAGTGATACACATATGGATGAGTAAAACGATATTCACCGTCCCTTAACTTCATCACTCTAGATGTGACAAGTTCCTGTTTCAGATTCTCCTGTGCTATCGTCACTGTTGCATATTTGCTAAAATCCGAAGCTATTTTGCTTAGGTTCTCTTCTCCAACCTCACTTATGTTATTTTCAAACATATAGTTGGCTAAGTACGCCAAGAAATTGTATTTGATATCAAGATCTTCGGCTCCTCTTGATACGCTACTGAAGGCTCCTGTAATAAGGAACTCATAGAGGTAACCATAAGAACCGGACACTGGACTAGATGGAACCTCGGCTTCCAGAATTTGCAGTAGGGACAGAATGACAAATGGATTTGGTGGTAAGACTTTATTGCGCACAAAGCTGTTGACAGTATTTTCGAGAGTCTTTATTCGATAGGCTAAAGTGGCTTCATCTTCCTCTGGTTGTTGTCTGGAAGATACCCATCTCTCAATCAAACGCCCGGTTGTCTCGTATGAAAAGTCTGGTAAGACCAAGTGCTTAAACTGAACCAATGCGCTACTACCTGAAGTACCCAAGAGATCGCTGACATTTATGAACTCATCAGCTACTATCACTGCTACACTTGCAAACTCAGTCAGTTCCTTTATTAAAAGTTTTTTTAATTTGGAGTCCCTTAGTTGGTTAGCATTGTCAACTAGGATTACACGCTTTGCCTTCTGAAGTTGCTGATAATCTTCAAGAGCAGTCTTGGAATACTGTTGAACGAAGCATTCATCTATGATTTTCATTGTCTTATATCGTTGTGAAAGGACTTTCTCTGCTTCTATTAACAGTGGGACGAACCCCCTATTTTGCATATCCTTATATAGGGATTTCAAGAGAACGGTCTTACCAGACCGGTCGGAGCCGAAGATTGCTATTTTCCTTGTCTCCATCAGATAGTCGAGCAACCTATCTCCACGAATTATTGTGTAGTGGACGTCTGGAGCAGCGGCCGAGGCATCTAACAGACGAAAGTCAGGGTAAACAAATATATCATCTAGTTTCAGGTCTCTTCTTTCCGGTCGCACGAAGATTATACCTGGGTCATTTAGGTACTCCATAAACTCATCGTTGTTAATAAAAGTGCCTACATCTAGACGCATTAGTGGTCGTCGTTCGCTATCGCCGGTCTTCGTGTATTTGTCACCCATCCACGAAAACTGAACGCATTGGGTGGTATTATCACTGGTATCTATTATCTGGACCTGAAACTTACTTTCACTTTGATTATCACCTTGGAGCCTTCCTCCGTTCAGAAAATCGTTTTGAATACCTGAAATCTTCTTCTGGCTTATTTGGTCGAGTTCATGTTCGTGTCCAGTTAGAATAATGTCCGAATCCTGTTCGACAAATCGCCTGAAAGCTCTGCCATTCTCGACATCGAACCACAAGTATGGGTGGTGAAAAACCGAGCACACGACGTCTGTCTCATTTGGCCTTTGACAGAGGTATTTGCTAGGGAAAATGATTGTGCCTTTCCTATTCTCCCTGTCATTCGTCCACGCAGTATTATAGCACCTGAATATGATATTCTTATTGTCGAGCGGGAAACGATATTCATAGAACAAACGACTAGGGCCTTCATATTTTCTATTAGAGATCACTTCCAGAAAACTGAAAAACTCATCTTGTATCCCGCATAGTGTTTTGATGACGGAATCGTCCTTCAACTCAATGCTAATATTACTTCGTAAAGAGTCCACGATCAGCCTTCTATTCTGTGAATCGTTCTCAAAATTACAGTCATGGTTTCCGGGCACAACAATATATTCCACTCTATTGATCCCAGATTCACTCTTTATTCGGTCACCAAGCTTAACGAGAAAATCCAGTGCAATATCATACTCCTTAGACTTGCCTGAATTTGCTAAGTCACCTGAGAATACAAGATAGATGTCCTCAAGGTTTCCCAGAGAACGTAAAGCGCCAGCTATCCTATCGACTCTAGTCAGAACCGCGTTACCCTCTTCCCTAAGATGAGAGTCACTTAGATGTAAGATTGCAGCTTTCATTTTTTGTTGACCTCCTGCCGTTGTGTCTGAGCACCATGCGCTATCCTAACAATGCTCTAAGTCACCTCGTACACCTTCAGAACTTCATCCCCGTAATGGTTAATAACCTTGATGGCGATCTTGCCGGTTTTCGGCGGGTCGAAGGGGCGGCTGACGGTGGAATAAAGGGATGACCATGCCGCTTCATCAATCTCAGCCCGGAGTGCCCTCTTGAGCTTCTGGTAGGGTTCTTCAGCGCCGGTGAAATAGGCATGGCGGACGAAGAAGCTCTCATCATTGTAGTCAGTGTCAATAAACCAGCAGGCGATATCATCAGTGGAGCTATTTCTTATTTGGCCGGTGGTAGGGTCATAAACATCCACGCCCTTTATTTCTACGATAACCTTACCATCCTGTTTCTTGATATCCACGTCCGGCTCGCCGAAGACCATGAAAAGGTTACCGCCCCCGGTTTTCTTGAGTAGCTCGTCGCTCATGGCCAAGTCAGGGTTCATGTGAGTAACAAGTATATTTAACTTGCCGTAGCGTTTGGCTTCCTCTGAGACATGCGGGTCAAAGGCAAAGCCACAGATTACCAGCAGGTCAAAGCCCACCCCCTTGACTGCTTCCTTGGCAGCGTCTTTCACCAGGTCGGGGCCCACGGTGCCGTGCTCGGGGCCGATACAGACCGCTACCCGCCGGATAGTGCCGTCCTTTTCGGTGTACTCACCCTCGGCATGCAGCCATTCGCCAGGATAAGGGTCCAGGCGGTCAAACTTGAGCCGTTCGTTCTTGACCGTGTTCTGCACGCCAGCCTTCTTGAGGTTATCCAGTATCATGGTCACAAACTGGCCGGCGCCGGCTTCCTTCTGAGCTTCAACCTCCGCAGTCGGCCTTTCCTCCTCCACAGCGATGATTCGGTGCGGCGATAGGCTTTCCACGGTAAACGGGCCGGTAACGCGGATACGCCTGTTATCTTCATACGGCTGGTCATAGAGGGTCTCTGTATCCGTATAGCGGGCGATGGCAGCGTCTACCTCCTTACGGCTCATGCCTTCTTTAATATCCGGGTTGTTGGCGATGGACTTGAGGGTGATATGCGGTACGCGCTTGTAAACAAAGCCTTTCTTGATATCCCCATCCGTCCTGTATTCCGGCGGTATCCTACCGGTAAGCTCTTTTTCTTTGTTGACACCTGCCGGCGAGTCCGCCAGCAGGTAGTAGGGGAAGCGGGCAGCCATGAGGCGGGTGCGTGCCAGCGCCAAAGCCACCCGGCTGGTATCTATGGTTATCCAGCGCCGTCCCCACTGCTCCGCCACGTAGGCAGTAGTGCCGCTGCCGCAGGTGGGGTCAAGCACCAGGTCACCGGGGTCAGTGGTCATGAGGAGGCAGCGTTCGATGATACGAGTTGGGGTTTGAACCACATAGATGTTGCCAGCAATCCCAGCAACGTCACCCCAAATATTAGTTATTTCAGCCATGGGGAAGTCTCTAGCGTACCGTCTGTATCTTAAGTTATTGCCTACAAGTTCAATCCTGCCCACAATTGTCAACCGCTGTAAGCCTTCCACGCTGGTAGACCAATGATAACCAGGTCTTGGATGATACTCTTTATTCTTGAAGATAAACTTTTGACTTGTCTTTGTTTCTCCAGCAGACTGAAGGTCTCCAAAAGAGAACGAATCTCCACTTTCGTCCGATCTCGTGTAGACGTCAACATTTTTATCCCAAAACAGCCTCCTGAATTTGACCCTTTCTTTCGACTTTGCGTACCAGAGGAGATAGTCACACACATTTGCTATCTGGTTCGATGGCGTGGTCCCCGATTTTTTAAGCATTGTCAAACTGACAACATTCTCACTTCCAAACACCTCATCCATCAGGCACCGCACCAGGTGCACGTTCTCATCACCAATCTGCACAAACACGCTACCCGTTTCCGTTAGCAAATCCCTGGCCACCACCAGCCTGTCCCGTAGGTAAGCTAGGTAAGAGTGAATGCCCAGCTTCCAGGTATCCCTGAATGCTTTTATCTGTTCCGGCTGGCGGGTGGCATCTCCGGTGCTGCCGTCTTTCACATCACGCTTGCGGGTGCTCACCTGCCAGTTGGAACCGAACTTAATACCATAAGGCGGGTCAAGGTAAATCATCTGCACCCTGCCTTTAAGTCCTTCCTTCTCCGCCAGGGAAGTCATCACCAGCAGGGAATCACCCAGAATCATGCGGTTGGACCAGTTCTGCTCATGCTGGTAGAACTCCACCATCTCCTCAAACTTGATGCCGTTGAAATCGGCAAAGAGGTCAAGTTGGGCTGGCTTACCCTTGTTTGCCTGGGCGCGAAGGTCTTCTATGATATGCTTGGGATGAATCTTTTCCTGGATATAGACGGGCACTGCCGGTACTTCCATGTCTGTGGCGTCCTGCTCGTCCTTGCCTTTCCAGACAAGCTGGGGGTCAAGGGAGGAGTCACGGGGATACAGGATAGTCTTGGGGCTGGCTTCATCTTTGACAACGAAATCGCGTAGTTCCTCGGTGGGAATATTGGCACGCCGGTCTCTGTGCCGGATTGATTCTATATCAATGGATTTATTTGATTTACCCTTTGCCATAGGTTATGCCTCCATTAATGGCATTCATCTGGTATCAATAATTATGATAAGACTATAACATTCGTCCTAGAATCCGACCAGCGCTACACACATCAGCACGCTTAACCATCATTACATGAGATGCACCTGAACTGCGGGATTGTCTCATATTCTCTCGGAACCATGAGGGTGTAATCTCATACAGGGTATAAGCATCATCTTGGTCCTGGAGGGCTGCTACGATTGCATCTATACGGTTAAGTGTGGCCGGGGTAGCGCCAATTTCTGGGTCTCCGTAATGCGCGGACTTGATTAGAATTCGGCGGTTGTTCCACGTGGCTTCGTTGCTTTTCCCAGGTTTGACAAGTGTTGCACCCAAATGGACGGCTACATTTTGAGCGTTTTCGTAGCCCCATCTTCTGGCTCTATCACCTGTTTCTCGTGTCTGTGGCATAATTCACCCCCTGTTAACAAACGAACGAATGGAATTCTTGGCATCCCAGGGGTCAGCAATCTCCAGGAATGCCCAGCGCCCGAAGCTGCTGTGGTTATTGACTGCTGGTATCCAGAGAGTACGGGCAGTAGCTACCTTGGCAGCCTTGTCTTTCTTCTTCTCACCGGTTACTTCAACGATGAGGTTCAGCAGGTCTTCCCTGCCGTCCCGCACCCGCACGATGAAATCAGGAATATAGTTCCTATCCTCGCCGTCTAACGTATAAGGTATGGTGAAATTCAGGTTGTGATTCTTGACATAGCAGACGACCTCGTCCATCTCCTCTAGCGCCTGCGCCATCTTCTGCTCCCAGGACTCGGTGTCCGCCACCACGTGGGAGATATGGCATTTGTTCGAGTCGGTAGAGTAGACCGGACGTGTCGTATCAAAGTCAACGTATTTTGTGGAACCTGTATAGTCATAAGGGCGTAAAATTGGCTTCAGATACTTGGGCCCATCTTGGGAGGCAATAATTGCCTTGTAGATACGGTCGGCGGCATCGTGGGCAAATTCAATCAGCAACAGGAGTTGGGGAAAGGTGTTGTCTTTGAGGGTAACGCATGTTTTGAGCCACTGTCTGGCGATACTAACGAGTTGCGGAAAAAGCCAGGGTTTATCATTGCCATCATCGTCACGGAAATACTTGTCCAGCGTTAGCCTGGCCAGAAGGAAAGCCACTTCCTGTTCCCTGTGTTTTTTCAGGTCATCAAGGGTATGGATACTGGTTTCCCCGACGATGGGTGCATTTTCCGTTCTGGTCGGTATATCGCGGGTAGACAGTGACATCCGGGAATCCTCATTGAAATTAGCCGTCAGACGTTCCCTGGGCAAGTCATAACGATAGCCGGTAAGTCGTGGGAAGGTAATCTCACAAGCAATTCTCTCCTCTAAGGCGCGAACGCGGGTGGGCATGGGACCGGGTTTCGGGTCAGCTGCCGAGCCGGAACAGGGAATGAAAGAGAATGGCACTCCGTAGACTTCGGCATACTCCGGGTCGAATTTATCATCGCTGTTTGGAACATAGCTCATACGGCGTAACCCGCGCCCAACGACCTGCTCACACAAGAGCTGGGTGCCGAAGGCGCGAACGCCCATGATATGAGTAACGGTATTAGCGTCCCACCCTTCAGTCAGCATAGAGACGGATACCACGCATTTGACGTTCTCTCCGAGCTTCCCCTGCTTACCTACCGTGTTCATCACTTCACGCAGAAGGTCTTCATCAGTCAGTTTCTCCGCGTCTCGCCCCGGGAAGCGAATAGAATATTCTCTTTTAAATTCATCAATGGCGAGTGCAGCCATTTTCTTGAACTCTTTACTCATGGCTTCACCCGATTCAAGCTGCGCGCTATCAATGAGGATAGTATTGGGTGTGGAAAGCCAATTGCCACCATCATCAGAATTACGGAATATCGGCAGGTTACCGGGAACGACTACGGTGGAGTCATTCGGCAGTTTCTTGTCCCAACCCGATATCCAATCATAAACCAGCTTAGAAACGTTGGTGTTGTTACAGACAACAATAAAGACCGGCGGGGTCTGCCCTTTGGCTCTCGCTTCAGCGTTCTGCTCCCACTTGCGGTAGTATTTCTCATAGTTTCCATAAAGGCTGTAGAGAGCTCCTTCCAGTTCCTTTGGTAAATTGGTCCCTCCGCCGCTATAGTCTTTCGTGCCTCGCCCCTTTTTGGGGAGGTGCTCACGGATGAGTGCCCAGATATTGCGGTAGGTGGGTAATTCGCTCGCCATAGAGTCGTCAGAAACCGGCACCCGTGGCACCTTGACAATTCCACACTCGATAGCATCAATCAGCGAAAAATCCGAGACAACCCAGGGGAACAGAGTCGCCTCGGGGTAGCCTGAGCCGCGTAGGAAAAACGGAGTGGCGGAAAGGTCGTAAGTTGCCTTAACTCCAATTTTCTTCTTCACTGCCTCCAGCCCGGATATCCAGACGCGAGCTTCTTCCTCTCGCTTCTCCGCCTCTTTCCTTTCATCGCCCACGAGCTTGATATCTTCACCATCAGCACGGCGGCGATAACAGTGGTGAGCTTCGTCATTGATGACGATGATATTCCTTTTATTTCCAAGCTCACGACAAACCCGACGAACCATCTGGTCAGGCGTTTCAGCAAGGGAATTGTTTTGACCTTTGGATAAAATATCCTTGGTCAGTTTGCCGACTTTTACTAGTTCTCGTGGCTTAAAGGCGTGAAAGTTGGTAATGATGATTTTCGCCTTGCCGAGCTCTTCCATCCATGCTACCTGCAGGATATCTCTCTGGCGATAGTAGTTTTGCGGATCGTTAGGCAGCAGAACACGTAGCCGGTCGCGAATGGTGATGCCGGGCGTGACGATAAGGAATGCATCAGAGAACCGTGCGTCTTGGGGATTGGCCTGCTTGTTCAGCACATGCCAGGCGATAAGCATGGCCATAACCACGGTCTTGCCACTGCCGGTTGCCATCTTGAAGGCAATACGGAGAAGCTCTGGATTGGCGTCGGCATTGAATTGCCTAATGCTATTCTCGATCCAGGAATCGCCGTATTTACCTGCTACCTCGGTCAAATAGATAGCGGTTTCCAGAGCTTCAATCTGGCAGAAGAAAAGCTTTCGTTCTCGCTCGGGATTAGTCCAGTATTCCAAGAGGCGCCGGGTTGTCTTTGTGATACCTTCATAATTCCCCTTCCGCCATACTGATATCCTGCCGCGTATACGGTTGATAAACTCGTTTTCCTCAATACGGTCCTTAGTCCACTCGGTGTCAAAAGCAAGCTGTGCAGCTTTGCCTTTCTTTTTAGGCTTGGCAATAGGAATAAAATAGGAGCTTACGCGTCTTGCTTCTACGATGTCATTCGTGATACCTTCATCAGAGAAGCGAAAATGCCGTGTCGGCTCCTGAAAAGGTGAGTTTAGAATGGGGTTTTCTATTATCACCTGCTGCATTTGGTCTGTCCTTTTGCCCTATTTTTACACCCTCCCCCTCAAACTCATCCCAATAGTTATGTTTACTGTTATACTACCCTCTGTTCCCATAACAGTCAACTTTTTGGATTGTCCAGAGCATTGGGGCAACAAACGTCACAATGTGTAGTGTTGCCCTACGTCATGAACCCCTGGGCGTGCGGAATGTAGTTACATCGTTGAAGAGGAGCATGGCCCTGGCAGGCTGGCCACAGGTAGAAAGCCATGGCCGCCACCAGGAGAGCAAGACTTCTGTAGGCATCAAGCTGGAGATGCAGTCAGTAGTTGCATCTGGGCCTGGAGGTGTCATAATGTACGTAGGAGTGACCAAGAAAGACGAGGAACGCATATGTACATATCAGGGATCTTCATTGAGAACTTCAGGATCTTTGGCTCGGAAGCGGATGCCAAACACTTGAGTTTGACGCTGAAGCCTGGCCTCAACGTATTTGCCGGAGAAAACGACTCCGGCAAATCAGCTGTAGTGGATGCAATTCGATACCTGTTACTGACGACGAGTGGAGAAGGTCATTGGTTGACGGAAGATGACTTCCACGTTGCAGGCGGCATACGTGCTTCGCATCTGACAATACGCTGTGTCTTTCATGACTTGTCTGAGGAGGAACGAGGGTGGTTTGTGGAATACCTGAGTATAGAGGATGATCGGCCATGCCTATACGTAACACTGAATGCCACGCGCTTGGAGACCAGAAGGCAAGGTAGTCGGGCACATATGTACGTGACGCGCCGCTCGGGCAAGAAAGGAGACGGTCCGGCCATTGAAGGAGAAGCCCGTGACTTTCTAAGAGTCACGTATCTTCGCCCTCTTCGGGATGCGGAGCGCGAGTTATCAGGTGGTAGAGGGTCGAGGCTTGCCCAGATTCTAGGTGCAAGACCAGACAGCAGAGCGCAGGAGAAGTGTGAGATCGACCCAAGTGAAGCTAGCTGTGAGCCAAGCACACTGGTAGAGATCATGAGGCGGGCAGAGTGGCTGATTGAGCGTAATGAGTTCATTCAACAGGCTCAGAGTGACCTCAACAGCGAATACCTCGAGGATTTCACGATTGGTGACGATAAGCTGGTAGGAGAAATCGGCATTGCCAGGCAGGCCGAACTCAGATACATACTGGAGAAGCTTGAATTGGGGCTGAATCCCAGCGCCGGTGTGGGGCTACCTACTCCGAGGGGGCTGGGAGTGAATAACGTTCTGTTCATGGCAACGGAACTCCTGCTGCTGAGTGAAGATGACTACACATTGCGCCTTCTTCTCATTGAAGAACCTGAAGCCCATCTGCATCCTCAGATGCAGTATCGCCTTATGGGCTTTCTCGAGGAGAAGTCCAAGGGGAAAGGCTTACAGATACTGGTAACTACACATAGTCCAAATCTGGCTTCCAGGGTGGACTTGGAGACCATCATCTTGATGTGCGCGGGGAAGGCGTACCCGCTTAGCCGTGATCTCACCAAACTGGAAGTGGCAGACTACTCATTCCTGCGACGTTTTCTGGACGTGACGAAGTCCAATATGTTCTTTGCAAAAGGAGTGGTTATCGTGGAAGGTGACGCCGAGAATATACTTCTTCCTACTCTGGCCATGCTCGTGGGCAGGTCGTTTTCGGACCATGGTGTCTCGGTTGTGAAAGTGGGCAGTACTGGTCTATTCCGATACTCGAGGATACTACAGCGAAAGGATGAAATGATTGTACCTATACGGGTAGCTTGCCTGGCAGATAGAGATATTGTGCCAGATTCTGCCAGAGTGCTGGATATGGGGGACAAGAGAAAGTTTCAATCCGACTACACCGAGGCTGAGATAGCCGCCAGAGTAGATAGGCTCAAACGTAACGATGGCGGATGCGTGAGGACGTTTGTGTCGCCGCAGTGGACCCTGGAGTACGACATGGCTCTGTCCGGGCTGGCCCGCCAGGTGTATGCAGCGGTGAAGCTGGCAGAGAAGGCGAGAAACTCGGGAAGTCTTTCACAGGGCGAGAAAGAGAGCACCGTAGAGGCGGCGGTGGCAGAGTATGTGGAATGGATCAATGAGGGGCTGGGTGATGAAGTAGTAGCCGCGAAGGTGTATGCTCCGCTGTACGAAGGAAAGGCATCCAAGGCGGAAGCGGCACAGTTCCTTGCAGAATACCTCGAGAGCGCTCGTCCCTCTGTCGCAGAGATGCGAGCCAGTTTGCCAGAGTATCTGGTGAAGGCGATAGATTACGTAACGAGGCAGGATGATAGTGCGGGCTAACGAAAAAAAGGTCCTGGAGATATCCAAAGAAGACATTCAGGCTATCCAGCTGTACTTCCCGGATTGTTCCTTTCGTGATGTTGGCTATCAAGAAGCCTTGAAGCGTACTGCGTCGTGTGATGTGCATGCCTGTCCGGGTAGTGGCAAGACAACCTTGCTTGTTGCGAAGCTGGCAATCCTGGCCTCGAAATGGGACTGGCGGGGCCAGGGTATCTGTGTACTCTCACATACGAACGTGGCGCGTCTCGAAGTAGAAACACGCCTGGCTCGACACCCGACGATGCACGGCTTGCTCAGCTATCCACATTTCATCGGAACGATACAGTCTTTTGTGGACAGATTCTTGGCTATTCCGTACTTGCGGAGCCGTGGGATCGAGGTCTACGCTATTGACAACGAGAGATTCTCGAGACAGGCCAATCGACTGCTGCTGTCCTACGGGACAGCCAGGCAGTGGCTACGAATGAAATGCCACGGTGACGATGATATGGCCAGAAATGTCGCTGGCACCCTACGCTACGAGGGCGACAGCCTGCGCATTGGGCTAGCAAGCAAGCTGCAATTGCCGAGCGAGACCACAACAACGTACAAGCAGATGCTGGACTTGAAGGTGAGAATCTCAGAACGCGAGGGGGTATTCAGGTTTGATGATATGTACGCCTTTGGGGAGGCGTACATAACCGAGTACCCTTTCACCATTGATGCATTAACGGCTCGGTTCCCCTGGGTGTTCATCGATGAAATGCAGGATACCAACGAGATGCAGGAACGGCTTCTGGAGCGGATCTTCGGTACCGAATGCGTCGTGCAGAGATTCGGCGACATCAACCAGGCGATATACTCAGGAGAGGAAGACACAGACGGTCAGGGAGGGTTCCCCGGGGCTGATGTCATAGACTTGCCGGATAGTTGGCGGTTCGGACCGGAGATTGCGGCCTTAACCAGCAATCTGACGGTGAAGAAGAAACAGACACTCGTGGGTCGGTTTGAGAACTCGGAACACCATACGCTCTTCGTGTTCAGGAACGAGACGATTCATGGGGTCTTGCCAGCGTTTGCGGAGCTCATTCTAAGCATACACGACGGTCAATTGCCGCCGGGTTTCGTGGTAAAGGCGGTTGGCTTCCGAAGGTCAGGAGCCAACAATGATCCTGCAAAGATCCCGTTCAATATTGGAGACTACTGGGACGCGTTCCAGTCGGACTTCGTGCCGAGCGTGGGTAGCACGAGCACGCTACTCGGCTACGTGGCGAAAGCTCGCCATCTCGTGGAGGGAGCGGAGGAGGTGAGAGACGGGTATGGGACCATCATGACGGGCATCTTACGACTGCTGCACACGGAGGGAGACAGGGATTCCAATGGACGGCGGTTCAGCAGCGGTCGCCTAATGGATACCCTGGAAGCTGCAGGAGAGATGAGATGTCTTCAGAGATTGGTGGCGGAGCTATGTGTCCGTGCTGAACCGCTAGACCAGCAGTACTGGGCGAACGCATGCGAGGAGCTGGTTCGACTGCGAACTTCATGGGACTCCAGGCCTCTATCAGCTGAAGGTCAGCATTTCCTGCAATGGGAAGTAGGGGGTAGCCAACCTCCGAACGGAGTGCCCGAGTCGTCTGGAGGATTTGTGAACGTCTTTCATCACCGCGGCGTGGCTGTCGAGGTGGGGACTATACACAAAGTGAAGGGTGAGACTCACGGAGCGACACTGGTTCTTGAGACATTCATGCGCGCCCACGACCTGAAGGCTCTGCTGCCCTATCTGAGCGGCGAGCAGGACGTGACCGCTGCAGTTCACGATCATGCATTGGTTCGCAGAATGCAGCCAGTGTTTGTTGGGATGACGCGTCCTAGGAGACTGGTTTGCCTCGCCATGCACAGGGATCATCTGAGTGGGGAGTACGAAGCAATCCTCCGGTCTCGTGGGTGGCATATTCAAGAGATTAGCTAAGACGTTCGAGCCTAGTGGTACTCAATAGAATCGTTCGGTACGAAGTGGAAATGATGGCTCGGAACGCGTGGCACACGGTCCATCGTGGTCAACCCGTAGCAGGTCCCGGTGAGGATGTCAGCAGCGTCTGCAGGGCAGGGATGAGTTGTTTCTTCTCGAAGAGAAGTTCGGGAACTGTCCACCAAGGCCCACTTTACTGGACTTGAACCTTCCTACATTCTTGAGAAGTCGCATTTCGTCATCTTGTTCAATGGGGTAACAATACAAGCGATTGTTCATTGACGCCATTACAGCTAAAGTCAAACAGAAGATGGGGCTTATATCATTCTTCTATCTCACTCCTGCTGTATCCCCCTCTCCTTGATAGGAGAGGGGGAAGAAATAGAAAGAGGGGGCTTTGCCCCCTCTTAGACACCCTGTTATAGCTTCTAGCGTCCGCTTAAGCTAAACCTTTCTTTTGCCTGCGGCTGATCATCCATTGCTGTTTTCTTATCCTCTTAACGGTTTTGTCACCCGGAGCCCCTGTTTTAGGAAACTCTGGGTACATTTTTCTGGCCTCTTTCAAATCCATGAAGACAACCCCCTACTTTATTTCATCTCTATTGTATCACCATAGTTACTTAATGTTAAGGGATAACTACCTAATTTTTTTAAGAGAGACCACCCCTCTTAAACTCTCTTTACTCTTAAATAGTAAAAGTAAGTTTAAAGAGGCGGGGAATATTTATACTCTATGCGGTATTAAAACAGAAAGCCATCAATCTCAGTCAATACTTTGTCTATGTCCAATCCAGAACTCATTGTATCCTTCCGCCAGCTCTTTATCCTCTGCGCTATATGCTTTCACACTGACCATATAGTATTTGTTAGGTAATGAAGTTTGCCAGACAATACTGGTTGCCGATGTTTGTATTTCCTCTTCATATTCTCCACTGTACGGGTAAATCGAATTAATATTTACTAGGTAATACGACACATTGGGAGTAACTTCCCAAGAGAACTCTGGCTGTGTAGTTTTTGTAAATTCCCCTTGGCAAGTAACTTTGATCTTCCTCAAACAATTAATTGTTGGCACAATGGTTCTCTCATGTTCAACCAGCGTTATTTCCTCTCCAAGACTGGTGAATATTACACTAGGCTGGCTATATTCCAGATGAACAGGGAAATTTGTCTCTGGATTGTGGTCATAAGCATATACATAATAAGTTCCCGGAGGAAGATTGAATTTGTAGTTGCCATCCTTATTAACCGTGGTTTGTTTAAAACTTTCTCTATCGTTTGGCTTGAAAATGTATACCGTGCTCCCTTGGGCTGGCTCACCATCTCGGAACACAACTCGGCCTTCTACCAAAGCCGAATCACAGCCTATTGCACCCACGAGCAAAATAAATAGAATGATGATTAAAGATACCCGCTTCATCTTGCCTCCCATTTTGCTGGCAAACTGGCCTGCTAACAGGGCTACAACAACATTATATAGCAACCGCCTTGGGATGCTAATCCCCTCTTAACAACCCAAACAAAAGTGATCTCACAATTTTTAAGGGCAGAACCAACTCTTTTTAGCTCCTGTCCACAGCCTCCTCAGGAATACCGGCTGCCAGAAAAGTAGACTGAGGCACTCCTTCATCTAATGCTTTGGATATCTGAGAATTAGTTAATATTAAATCACCCGTCTCAGGATCTACTGTTCCATACTGATAAATTTGATTTATCGCTTGTGCCTTGTCTACTTCTGCTTGAGTGAATCCAACAGTAACCAATACTGCCGGTGGGATCCCTTTAAGCAGCGCGTCTGTAATGTCAACTATAATCTCGCCAGTTTCGCTATCCATAGAACTATACGCACCTAGTGAGCCTATTGCCTGTGCCCAAGCAAGAGAATTCCCCCTTATTCCTACTTCCTCTAGCGTGTCAGGAGAGATACCAGATTTTAGCGCGCAGAAAATATCAATTCTTATATTACCATCTAAAGCCCAATAGTCTCTTAAATCCCCTAAGGCAAATAAATATTCATAAATCTCAGGAGTCAATTCGTCATTAATCAGTGCATTGTTAATTGCCCGGGCCTCTGCTCTAACCGCCCTTTCTTTTTCAAGTAGATCTTCATGCTCTTCATAAGTAAAACAATCCTGAGACAACATGTTTATTCTTTCTGCTCGTTCAATACAAGACGAGACAACCCCCACCGCAAGTAGTTTCTGTTTTAGGCCATCCCTAATAGCAGCAAAAACATCAATCCTTGCAGTTACTACGTCAATCTCTATATAATCAATTACGCTGGTATTATATACACCTAAGTCTCCAGGTTCTGGTATGGTTGACAGAATTCTGCTTTCACAAGAATAGCAGGTATAATCCTCACTAGAGCTACATCCTATTAACAAAACTGGTATTGAACAACATAGGATTATTATCAATAGCCACCCAATATACTTCATTATCTCCCCCATTAAAATATTTTCAAATTATAGTTGAGGAGTTCCTTTCCTTCTCTTTTGAAGATCCGCTTTTGTGCTTTGATTTAACTGTCTATTAGTAGATAACCCACCTCTGTCTCTCTTGTTGATTTAGCGGCTGTCTCTTCACCTCCAGTCTCCATCCCAAGTTATAAAAATGCCAGTAACTGTCCCCATGCTATCCCAGGTCGAGTACCATCCAGGTTCTGGAAATAGACTTTGAGGGATGAACTCTTTCCCGGTTCGAACATCCACAATCTTATCGCAACTTGACGGACCATAATCACTAGACAATCCGGTAACGTCTATATAAACCAATCCTCTATCAGTAGTTTCAAATGCGTTTAGTGCGTGATCGGTATCAGAAGTAATGCCATAGTTGTACGGGTCAGCGTACCCAGACAAACTAACACTAACGTAGGCGCATCGTATTCCTGCCATTTCAGCATCGTTGTGAAGTCTTTCTGCAAAATCTGCACAAATTTTTGGTGGAATGGGTTTAGCTATGCCGTCAATAATGCTTTTGATAATGTCTAAATCAATCTTGTCTTCAGCCTCTCCGTAATAGAATCCCATAACTGATAGCATATATTGATAAGGGAATTCATCTGTTTTGTCTAAGCTCAGAAAGTTAAGTAATTCTGCATACGTGGGATTCTTTGCGTTCTTGTTATTTATAAGGATGATAAATTCTCCGTAACAATCGTTTCCACCCAAAACCCCATCGGGTTCCTTGACAAGACCCAGAAAGTAATTCTCATACTCGCCGGTTTGGCTATCTATACCTACGCTCCCAGGTGGAGTTGTCGGCATTGTTGTCGATTGCGATGGTTCAACCGGTTTCGTAACGGAATCTGGGGCAGGAGTTGTAAAGTTATCAGCGGGCGGTTGGGTAATTGTATTATTGTCATTGGTATCAGAGAACAAATTTAAGAAGTTGTCTTTATATCCGCTGAACGGGCTAACGCCAGCGAAAGCAAGTACCACTAACAAACAAATCACGGAAAATACAGTCAGTTTCATACTTGGCCATCGCCAACTGTTTTTGGCAACGACTCTCCACATCCATACAAAGAAAGCGAATTCTGCTAAAAATATCAGACTGCCAACCAACGGATTATAAACAAACTGCTTTGAAAACAATTTAATGCTAGACCATATAACAAGGCCGAGCAGAGATAATATTGAAAGGTTCAAGAAAAGTCTATAAAACTTTCCAATCCATTTATATCTTCTTGTTATATATGAAAACCATTTTTCAACAGAATAAACCAGGGAAAATCCAAAAAGCAGCCAAAACGGAATAAAGCTATCAATAAATAAACTAATTCCCAAGCCGCAGATAGAAAGAGCAAATATAAATAATAGGGCTATGACCCAATTTGGGATTCGATGCTTAGTAATTTTCTTAACGTTCTTTTGAGAAACGGTTTCCTTCCCAATCGGGCTTCTATTTCTATCTCCCTGCGCTACAGATGGCTTGCATTGCCCAGCTATTTCACTCGGACTGCTTCCAACAGCTTTGCACTTTAGATTTAGACATTCATACTTATGTTCCTTGACATTATACCAGAGAGATTTCTTACCACATCTTGGGCATCTTGAAACGTGACTAGGGTTAGCTTCCCTTTTTAATTTCTTTAGTCTTCTTTCGGTACATTCCGCACAAGTACAACCCGGTGGGTGTCCACCGTAACGTATGCTTCTAAATGTATCATCTTCCCTTTTAGGCATAGTGAAATGCCCTTTACCAACCTGCTCAAAATATTATACCCATTTCCCATAAAATACTAGTCTTTTAACTTCTACGAGTCTGAACAACGTCATTTCGTTCAACGAGGATATTAGCAGTTAAAGCTGTTCGGCTTATAACGCAAAGGTCGCTGGTTCGAATTCAGCCCCCGCTACCAATTTTTAAGGCTAAAAAGCCCCTAGTCCCTATCAATGATTGGGGGCTTTTTCTGCTTTTGCTAACGGATTGCTAACCAAATTTGACAAAAGGAAGAGGGGAGGCAAAAACCTCCCCTCTTCTGGCTTTTAGAAGCCGAATATCCTAAATAGGAGCGAAAGGCTATGTAGGAACTCGGGCGTACTCATCGCCGGAGCGAAGGCAATAAGTACATGTATGGCTACAAAGCCGAGAAATAATTCTCTTATCATTCACTGGCAACCTCCCTAATGAATTCTGGATAAGGGAACCGGTATAATCCCGGCTTCGGCCTTTAAATTAAATTGTAAACTACTTCATTATTCAAGTCAAACGGAACTTTGCGAATGTTTTAGTTAGCGCTAGTTTTAAATATGTAATCCCTTGCTTTCGGATACCCCTTTATACATCTCAATAGTGCCCTTCAATACATGTGGAATAGTATCCGTAAGGGATTGACAAAAGATGTATACAGAGTAGAATTTGTTATCATTAACTGCTGAGGTTTGTAATGAAACGATATATCAGAATTTCGTGTATTATTATTTGCTTCGCGTTTATAGCGGAATCGGTTGTAAGTTGCAATCTAATGCCGACCGTGACACAAGACCCATGTTCGCACCCCGACCCAGTGCTGGACTTAGACTCTACCGGCGGGACATTCATAATGTTAGAGGCCGATTTATCCCAACTACCTACGGAGCAAAGCCCAGAGGGTGCTTTACAAGATGCCACCGACACCATCCAGAGGCGGCTAAATATCTATGGAGTAAAAAAGAGTCTTATACGGTATGGGGTAGCGTGTGAACGTATTGCAGTTGAAGTCCCTGGGGTGAACCTAACAGACGAAGACATTGATATAATCACTGCAACTGCTCAGCTTGAGTTTCGGGAGCAGGTGGTGGGTGACGATGGGGAATTGAAATGGGTGCTGGCTACCGCTACAATTGACGGACATGAAAAGGGGCTCACCAGCGCCTACTTCAAGGAAAATACCTATGTAACAGAAGACAATTTATTAGGTGAACCAATTCTGGTTTTTGAATGGAATAAGGAGGGTAGTGAGGTATCGGCGCAGGTAACCGACCGACTCATTGGACAGCCGTTAGCTTTATTCTTGAATGGTGAGCCCCTGTTGGGTGATGACGGACAGCCCATTGCTCCCATTGTGTATGCCCCAATTACTGAACGGGGTCAGATTAATGGTCTAAGCCTAAACGAGGCTACCGAGCTATCGCAACTGCTCAATGCAGGACGTATGCCCGTAATCTTGAGGGTTTTAGTACTACATCGGATTACACCCAATAACCAATAGATTTGAAACGAAGCGAGAATTTTACTAACCATTTTGCTAACCAACGCATATGGACAGATTGTGACCCACTGGTATTTTGAAGCTAAAATGGCCCTTTCCGGTAAAAGGCATTGTGACCCTTTTAAAGCTAAAGTGACGCTTTTGGTGAAAGTGCGCTAGACTCATAACCCCGATGTTATGCGCCTGAAGGACTACCAGCGCCGTAATCTATGTAATTAGATGTGAGCGGAATTAAACAATAAGCCAGGAGTCTTCACTAGGTAACTTTTCATCTATTTGTGAAGCTCGCCCTCTTCAACCAACCAGGTATCAGCGTTAATCTTCGTAGACACCATTCCATTGCAGCGTTGAGCGTATCAAAATCGGTGCGTCATAATTAACTAGAATTGGAGAA
>Ga0315538_1000350_pt1 | contig 29892 bp, 40 predicted proteins | sample SalMarSW160230MG_2_FD_203834 | JGI IMG/M metagenome (GOLD analysis project Ga0315538, IMG submission 203834) | Salt marsh sediment microbial communities from the Plum Island Ecosystem LTER, Massachusetts, United States - Salt Marsh Sediment SW1601-230 ...
GCCCAAAGTTTACCATCTTTCACCATCTTTGTCAATACTTTTTATGTCAACTTTGAGCGATTTCCCGAAACTCGTTTGCCATACCCTGTAAAGCCCATTGACACCACCCTACCACCTTAGTGACAAAATGTGTTATAACATGGTAAATGGCTAAGAAGCCGAGAGATGTGCCTACGGAGAATGATGCCAGGCTTGTTGTCCTCCTGCCCGAATCCGACAAGAGGGATTTCTAGAAAAGGGCGGATGATATGCGCCTGTCTGCGTCCGGGCTCGCTAGGATGCTTATTGCTGAATTCTTAAAAAAGGGAGGCGATAAGGGAGGCGATAAATGAAGAAGGCGATACTAATCGTGAATATGGTGGGTGGGGCGATGCTCATAGCAAGTGCCATGGTGCTTATGGATCCGGAAGGTTTAATCTACCCCTTGTTGGGGGAGGCACTAACAAACACAGTGGGATTCATCCTGATATTTATGGGTACTTTTATGCTGGCCTTCAATCTTGTCTGGCTGTCGGAACCGAAGGGGGCAAAGGCCATCAAGAAACACTGGCGCTGGCACTAGAAGGAGGTGAGAAGCAAAAACACATTGACACAAAAAGCGTTTTTATGTTAGACTATTAACATGCTTTAAGGAGGCAAATTGTGAAGCGAAAACTTTGGTTCACAGCGTTAATTCCACTATTGCTTGCCGGTCTTTTGCTTATGGGGTGTCCCACGGCAAAGACCGGAACCTCATCCACCACGACTGACCAACTCCAAGCCCAGATCACCGCCCAGGGGCAGATACTGGCAGCGCTTCAAGGCGATATGGCGGATGTAAAGGATGAACTGGACGAAACCTCCGGTGTCACGCAGTCCGACATTGACGCCCTTCAGTCCGACATTGACGCCCTTCAGGCGAGCATCAACGAACTTACCGGCACGCTCAATACCGCCACCGCCGATATTGTAATCCTGAAGGATGTGGCCGCCCTTAAAGGTAGCGGCACAACTCCCCCGGTTACTGGGCAGGTCACGGTGCAGCTGGTTGACAACAGCCTCTGCGTCCAGAACGGGCAATTGAGGGTTTACTCCGGTCCTGCCCCTGGCATGCAGTATACCTTTACCGTCGATATCGTCAACGGGACAAGCCAGTACCAGTATGTGAGCTTCGGCCTGATACTCAATTGCATCAACCCGGCCAACGCCACTGTCGAAGCCCCGACAGCGCTGACCGTCTTCGGTGGCTATGGGGTCACCTACACAAAGATACTTATCCCAGCTACGAATACGACCCAGGTGCTATTTACGCCCAGCACTAAGGTATCCATTGCGGCAAATGGCACCCTGCAGATGCAGCTTATGCTGGTCATGCAAACAAGCGCCAGTGCCCAATGGGAAGGCAGCGTGACCGGGGTCGTTGTGACATCGACTTGGTGACCGATAGGTTCCAGCGGGGTGAGGCTTGCAAATGGTGCCAGTCTCTGTGCTGGTCGGCTAAACCCCGCTAGGGCTGGAGGATAAGATTATGCCAAGGTTGCCCCATTGGTGGGCTTGGAAGATACATAGGGGGCACCCTGCAATCAGGGGTCCCCGTAACAGCGAGCAGGAGGCGTATAGGGAGGGGATGGCCTACCTGGGAGGGGACTTTGAGGTTGTGATGCTTTATACCGTTGACCCGAAGAGGGCAAAGGGTGAAATTGCGGACATAATACTCCGCAAAACCCAAAACCTTGACTTGGCCCTGAGCCGGGTTCGACACCAGCCGATTGAAGACATCAGCGAAGGGGAGGGACAATGATATACGAGGTATCGCCCTATTTCGTTTACGGCTTTTTTATTCTGGCCATGGTCGCTGTCGTCGCCTTTATGTATATGTTCCAAGGCTGGCGACTGAGGCGCAAGGTATGGGACAAGGAGACAAAGAGCAAAAAGGTGGTAGCTGGGGTATTCGAGGTAGATGGCTTTCCACACAAATATCTAGTTCCGATAGAGAAAGATGGAGCCACGATTAAAGTTAAGGGGCGTACTTATTTTTTACCCAAACTGAAAGAATCGTCCTCAGCGGAAATTGCTATTGCCTCGGCTGTTGTAGGGGCGAAAGAGCTAGGGGTTGAAGCGGATGAAGTGAAACCGCCGCCCCCTTTTGCGTTTATACAATATCCGGAGGGCGGCTTTGGCCCCAAAGTGGTTTTACGCTATGTGGAGTATGACGAGGGCAACCCGGAGCCGAGGCGGGGATTCTACGGCGTGTGGGTCAGAAAAGAAGAGAATAAGTGGATACGTTGCGACCCCGGGGACGAAGGGGCGAAGTTCATCCAGAACCAACTAGTGGTGACCCAGTCCGAACTCGATAGTTACAAAGACCAAATCCAAGCTATTGCCATAGCCGAGAGGCTAAAGGAAATGGATGCGATGTTGCAGACCTTTCAGAAGGCCTTGGCGAATATACCCAGCAAGGCACTCCTTTACATCTTGCTATTCCTCGCAATAGTGGCCCCATTTATCGCCGGGGCGTTGGGGTATTAAAAAGTGAGAAAGAAAAATACAACCTCTGACGAAATACCGCAAGCGGTCATTAACCAACTTGAGGTAGCTATCAAAAACGAGATGGCGGACTTTAAGGCGGCCTTTAAGGATGAATTCATCCAGCTGTCCGATAGGGTGGATGAGGTTGCCGAACAAATCGGAGAAGGGAAAAAGGGAGAATCCAGATTACTCCTGACGCAGAAGTTGTACAAGACGAATATGAGGGAAATCCTTGAGGTGTCCCGGATACCTCCCATGGCGGTGGAACCTTTGGCTTATGCCTTGGCCTTGGATGCCAAGACGGGTCCTGGGGGGGCACACAATGGGGTTTCGCTTACGGCACAGGTGATTGATAATATCCTCCGGCTAAACCTGAGTGGGCGTGGTTGGAATCGTGGAATGTCCATGCCAGCCCTCGTGGAGCAGGTTGGTGTCGGGCAAGCGGAAGGGGAGGAAGGCATACCCACTGTTGAGGCGGGAGGTAGATAGCATTGGATATCGGGATAGATGAGAGGACCCTGCCCGATTCTTACTATGAGGAGGGGCTTGAGGCAGAGCTTTATACTGTACCTGTGGCTCTCCCCGACCCCACCAGGGAGGAAAGGCGGGAAATCCGATACCTCAAGAGCATCTACTGGGGCGTGATGTTTGTTGAGGCCAAGGTCGGGCAAGGGAAAGACCTTTTTGTTATGGCGCTGTCTTATCAGGGCAAAAGATACTTTGGTCGCCCAGTTGTTCTGGATATGAGGCCAAAGAAGCTCTTTGGCTTTTATCATTATATGAATCCCCAGATTATGGTGCGTGAAATCAACAAGATGGCGAAGAAGGCAGGAATTGGGGGTGTAGATATCGACATCCCTCTCAAGGGGAAAAAGGAAGAGCAGGCATTTGATGAGGTAGCGAAAGATTGGCTTGGGGAAAACAAGGTCATGTTCCAGAATGCCGTGGTTTATCTCAGCGAGCTGGGCCGCTACTGCCCCCGGCGCAACCCCCACAATCGGGTAAATCGGTTTATAGGCTCTCTCGCTTCCCAAGTAAGGCATCTTAATATGCTCTTGGTTGGCACCCATGTCCTGGAAGAGGAGATAGACCGGACAACATTCTTGGGGCATACGAATATCTGGGCAAAGCCCAAGTGGGGGATGAGGAAGCTCAACACGACCGATGTCAAGATAGAAAGAGGCGTGTATGAATCCGAGTATGGTTGTTTCAATGTGGTATTGCCGCCTTTTAACTATCAGGTGGATGGCGGGCAGCCACGGGAATTCCTGACCACAGGGAAGACTCTTTTCAAGGTCGCCCCAAAGGGATTAAAGGAGGCGAGAAACAATAAGGTCATAGGCAGCTTATTCGCAATAGACATTGGCACGGCATCGGAAGTGGCCAACAGGTTGCGATGTAGCACGGAAGAAGCACTTGGGGCTTTGTGGGAGCTGTCATTGAGGGGCTATGTGATAGGGAATAGGTATTTTGACCTTTACAAAAGCCAGAACTGGGTCAACCTAAATCCTACCCTTGCCAAGGAGATTTAGATGCAAATACCAGGCTTGCCGTTTCGGGTTGTAAGACGAAAGACGAGAGTTAGTAAGCGTGCCCATTACGGACTGACCCCATTGGGCAAGATAAAGGCCGAGGATTTCAAGATAACCGGAGCTAGGGGGGCAGTAATAGCGGCGATAGATGACGATAACTCAACGGTTCAGGAGATATGCGATGACCAACGGATGCAGCCAGAGAAGGTGGAGTGGATAATCAAAAAGCTGATAAGGGAAGGCTATGTCCAGGAACTCAGGGGGGACTAAGCCGAAACATTGATTTAGCGGATGTGCTGGCACCCACCAACAAGGGCGCCGCTTTTGCATTGGACAAGATGTGTTATAATTAGGGCAATGGATAGGTTAAGCCAAAATGTTTTAGCGAGGCAGAGTTAAATGGGATTTGTCGATAAAAGAAGGCGGAAGCGGGACAGGCTTCTGCCCTTTTTGCTGATAATCGGGGTTCTGCTGGCCCTCGTTGCGGGGGTGTTGCCTTGTTCGCAGGCATACGCCTCCACCGCATATCTCTACCCCAATGCTAGCGGCGACACAACAACACTACCTGGGCAGTATCCTGCTTCTGGCTCTCATTGGGATAAGGTAGATGATCCATTTAATAATCCTGACGATGATTCCACCTATGTCTATTCTAGCGGTGTTGGCACTAATGCCGACCTATACAACCTAACTGATTTTTCCGTTGGCGGACAGGCTCAAATCAACTGGGTAAGTGTTCACTTGAGGGGAAAGGTCATGAACCCCGCCCAAGCAGATTTTGTCCGAATTTATCTCAGGGTAGACGGAACGACATATTATGGTAGCCAGCTTCCCTACCAGTCGAGCTATCAGAACATTTTTAGTCAGTATTCCACTAACCCCAAAACCGGGCTTTCTTGGACGGATAGCGACTTAGATAACTTGCAGGCAGGGATTTACATAGTAGGGTGGGGTGGTAGCCGCATCACCCAGGTCTATGTTGAGGTTGACTATGTCATCCTCCCCTTGGTGACCACCGATGCCGCCGCCAATGTCGAAGAGACATCGGCCACATTGAACGGCGAGATAACGGGCCTGCAGGGCGGGGGCAACTGCACGGTCAGGGGCTTCCAGTACGACACGGATACCGGCGAGCCGTATAGCTATGATGCCCACGAGGACGGCAGCTTCGGCGTCGGCGCATACAGCCTGAATATCAGCTCGCTGACCGAGGGCGAGCTTTACTATTTCAGGGCCTACTGCACGAGCCCCCTCGGTACGGGCTACGGCTCCGAGCTGACCTTTTTGACCAAGCCCGACCCCCCGACTGGTTTTGCGGCCACGGCAACTGGCGAGACGCAGATTGATTTGTCCTGGGCCAACGGCGCAGGCTCTCAGAAGGTCTACATCCGTGGGAAGCTCGGGAGTGCACCGGAGAATAGGACGGATGGGGCGTATTCCTGGGATGGCACCGGGGTAACCACCAGCCATACTGGCCTGTCCAATGGGCAGCATTGGTATTATATCATTTGGTCCTACGCCACCGAGGGCGAGCTGACCCAGACATCGGATACGCCCGACGCATCGGACGACGCCATAACATTTACCCCCCCCACCTTAATCACAGGGGTCTGCCAGGGGTATGGCAAGACATGGGGCACGGTCATCGCCATTCTGGTGGATGATGGCACATACACCTGCACGCAGGTCGGCTTTGATTACGGCTTGACTACAAGCTATGGCAGCAGCTGGACGGAATCGGGAATCTTTGTCGACGGCACAGTATTTCTCGGCACGCTGACTGGGCTGAATCCGGCTTGCGTCTACCACTATAGGGCAAAGGTGTACAATGGTGCTTGGGGATATGGCACCGACCAGGTGTTCTCCACATCCGGCTCCCCGACTAAGTACGAGTATTTGAGTACAGGCGGGGATGGTCAGGGTAGCGATATTTATGGAGCTAATTGGGCATACCAGCAATTCACCGTCGGGGACACCTCGCATACCGTCTCTAATATTAAGCTTTACCTGAAAAGTACGGGTAGCCCGGGGACAGTCACAGTCTCCCTGAGGTATGCCGACGGTGACCATTTCCCTACGGGGCTTGACCTCTGTTCGGCCACACTTAACGGGAGCGATTTCAGTACCTCATTTACCTGGTACCAGTTTGATGTCACAGACACGAGCCTTGAGGCGGACCAAGAGTACGCCATTGTGGTCAGGGCGATTGCTGGCGATGATTCCAACGATATACAATGGAAATGGGATGCTGGCGGCGGGTTGGACAGTGCCCTTGCAGGGCATTCCACGGATGGCAGCCTTTCATGGGTGTCTGACCACCCCTCAGATTTTTTGTTTGAGGTTTGGGGACTTCCCTGCATCAGAATTGAGAGCGCCGCCGTATTCGAAAATTATCTTGAGGAAGGCGACCTTCTGTTCGTGGCAGAGTATGTGAATGTCTATCCGCCGTATTACCCGAACAGCATCTGCCCCAGTTATTTCAGCGTTCAGTTGGTGAAAATCGTGGATGCCACGCCGGTCGTCATAGCGCAAACGGCGTGTTCGGCTTGGGGGAACAAGCCCGGCTCAATCTACCTGAGTGCCGACGAAGCGTCTCCTATAACGAGAGGCAGCCAACTCTACATGAGACTTTACGGCAATTTCTCTGGCAACCCAGTTGCGACCTATCAACTTGCGACAAGCGATTGGATGGGGAGCGATTTATTGCAGCTTGACAGGTGGGTGCTGACCACAGCCCATAGCATGGCCAGCTATTATGACAGGGATATGACTGCATTCCTTATCGGCAGGGAAGCCCTTAATCAAGAGGGAAGCATAATTTTTACAACCGGCATAAATGCGCTTGACAAGGTGAGGCCGAACCTGTTCCAGTTTGTGGTGTATACTCCAGAATACCAACCAGCAACCGGAACGACACCTTGGGAGGACATATCGTGGGAGACGGAAGTAGGCCCAGGCATCGCTGGCTTCCTGAACATATTCGGCGGGTGGTTCGGAATGGACGGCAAGGACTTCGCCGCTTTTGGGCTCATCGGGCTTTATTTGTTGATGGCCTGCTTTGCCGTCTATCTTGGGGAAACAAAGGGCGGTTTTAACTTGGGCGGAGATGTGGCCGTGGGTGCGGGCTTGGCCATCCCGCTTGTCTATGTGGGGGCGGAGTTGGGGCTGCTGGATATTGTCTGGGTGGCGGTTCCGGGGACTTTGATGGCACTCGGGTTAGTCTATACTCTTTGGTGGTCTCGCACTTAGGGCTTAACGATATGGGGCAAGAGAGAGACAGGTGGGCGAAGATATGAAAAGGTTTCTTGGTATATTACTGGTTGCCTTTGTTTTGGTGGCTATTGCCTTCCCGCCTATTCGGTGGGGTGGAGCAGGACATAAATATTGGAAGGAGGGATAGTCAGTTATGTTTAGGAAAATGGCATGGGTAATGATAGCCTTTTTCTTTATGTGGACGGCAGGCATTACATTGTTCGTATTTACCCGCTTACTTTTAGTGCAGTACATTACAATCGTTGAACTTGACATAGTTTGGAATCGCCTTGAATTTGGTGCGGCATTACTGGTTTTTGCCGTTGCGATATTCAGCTTTGTTTATTCTATATGGCGACTGGTAAAATGGCAATAAATAATGAGCATAAGAAGCAAGGGGTAGCAGTCCATGATTAGGCATCGGCTTTTAGCTTGGCTGTCGGTGTTTCTTGTTGCGCTCGTGTTGCTTTGCGGCGTGCCAGGGGTTGCAAACGCTGCGACCTTGTACGAGTACTACAATACGGGCGATGATTCCAACTGCACAGCTTGGTCGAACTTGTGGACGGCCCAAACCTTCACGCCGTCTCAAGACCACACGATTGTCAAGGTCAGGCTGTTGCTTTACCGCTACAACTATCCCGGGACCATCACTGTGGGCATCAGGGCCACTGGTGGCGGGCTTCCCACCGGCGGCGATTTGTGCTTGGGGACTACAAACGGCAATACCTTGCCGTCCGGCTCGCCCTACGAATGGCGGGAAATAACCTTGGGGGAGGGCTATGACCTTGTCGCCTCAACCAAATACGCAATAGTCATAAGGGCGCCTTCCGGTAGCTCGGAAAACTATTTGAAATTGCGTGTCGATACTAGCTCGCCGACTTATGCTGGTGGGAATGTGTGCTTCAGTGGGAATAGTGGAGCATCTTGGACGGGCGAACCAACTTATGATTATGATCTTATGTTCGAGGAGTGGGGTACAGTCGTGGTTTTGCCCGAGGTTGCGGTTTCCCCTGCCAGTGAGGTAGCCAGAACAACGGCGCAGCTGAACGGCACCTTGTCTGACGATGGTGGCGAGGTTTGCCAAATCAGGTGGGGCTACGGCACGAGTTCCGTTGCTGACCCCGATGATTTTGACGACCCCGAAAACGGTTACGATGTCATCACCGGGTGGAGCGGTGCGTATACAAGCGGGCAACACCCCTTTTATAGCGCAGGCGATTTGGGTCCCGATCCGACGACCTACTATTACCGTATCCAGGCACAGAATGCGGCCGGGATTACAACCAGTGCCTCGGAGGAAGATTTCACTACAACAACCGGCGTAGGTGACCCCACGAATTTGAATGCCATCCCATCCAGCACCAGCATCAGCTTGGCTTGGATCAGGGGTAGCGACACCACGGAATCAATACTGCGGTATAGGATGGATACCTACCCCACAAGCTACACCGATGGGCAATTAGTCTATGAGGGTACATCCTCAAGCTGTAACCACACGGGGCTTACTCCTGGTACGACATACTACTATGGCGTCTGGGGAAGGAGTGGAGACTACTATTCGTCAGGCAGTTCGCAGGTTCTGAATACAACCACTGGGGCACCGGAGGGTGGCGGTTCGTTGGAAGGTCCCGTAGAGCCGAGTGGCTGGCTTTCAGCCGTTAGTTATACCAATTTGGCCAATCTGCCCCTCGTATATGATGCGGTGAACAATACCGCCGATGCTCTCGAGATGCCAAGGGGCAACTTCTGGATGGTATTATGGATTGGGGGGTCTGTGGTGATTGGGTTCGGGTTTTACAGGCTTACAAAGGGCAGCGCCCTTGCCGGGCTTCTCGCCTTGACCGTCCTGCTCGCCTTCGGGTGGGCAGCCATAAAACTCCCGATGTGGATGCCCGTTTTTACTCTGCTTTTCTGTATAGGCGCTTTTTTATTTAGGAAGAGGGAAACGCCAGGATGAACTACCCTGAGTTGAAGAGGGGAGGCAAATAAAATTAAACCCGGCTGGATAATCGGCATATTTATGTTGCTTGTGATAATGCAGTTGTACTGTGGCGTGTGCGAGCTGAACTTTATAGGTGGGTTCCAGACTGGCTTTGGCGAGCAGGCGATTCCCGAAACTGGCGAGCAAGTGGACACGAGCGGAACGATACTGTACCTACTGACGCCACAGGTGCCGGCCTATGACAATATCTTTGAGGGCGTAGTCGCTTATATTTCCGTGCCTTTCCTGTGGATTTGGTCTTTTTTGAATTGCTTCTTTTTCAACTACTCGTTCCTTCAGGGGGGCTGGTGGATTTTCCGTATATTCCTCCTGACCATCAGTGTCGGGGTGGTGGTGATGATAGTTTTGATGTTGCGAGGTAAGGTATGAGAATAGTGCAGAATATACTAATCGGCGGTGCCATGATGTTCTTCGGCTTTCTCCTGTACCCGCCCTATATCAATTATGTGCACACGCCCCTCTACAACATGCTGAAGGTGCAGTTCCCGGACCTTCCTGTTGAGCAGGAAATATTCTGGATGGTATTTCCCTTTGTCATATTGTTCGCTATTATCGGGCTTGGCGCTATGTATGTCATCGGGAAAAAGACCCTTCCGGGTGGGGGGGGAGATGCGGGTTCGGGTGAAAGGTAATTGTGCTATAATGGAGCAGGGGTAAGGAAAGATTTGAAAAATAGGGAGGACGAGGAGTGGACGGCGGTATAGAGGAGCAGGTTCGGCAACATAGGGTAGCTATTGAAGCCCAGACCGCACAGCAACGCCGACAGTTGGAGCGGGTGGCTCAGACTGCCCATGCCAACTTGCGGCAACAGATGTCCAATTACGAAAGGCAGGCGCAGGAAGCTATCAACCAGGTGAGGGCAGCCCAGGTCGCAGAGACAAGAGCCAGGGACCTGCCCGGATACAAGCGGCAGGAATTGCAATCCGCACAGCGCATAAAGGCTTTGTCCCGCCAACGGGATGAGGTGCAGGAAAAAATAACGAAGGCACACGGTGACATTGACGAAGCAAAGGGAGAGGATCTTGAGACAATCCAGAAAGCCCACGATGACGCAGCGGAACAATTGAAGCAGGCGGAACAACAGGCCATCGCCGAATTTAATGCCGCCATAGCTGAACAAACGAAAGCACAAGCCAAATTTGAGGCTGACAATGTCAGGCTATCCACCAGCGAGTATGTTCGCAGGGAGGAATTCGATAGGCTATCCGCCGAGGACAAGGCATCGCTTATGAAGTTGGGCATCGAGGAATTCAATAGTCTTCAAGAGCAGAAGCAGAAAGATATTCAAGACAAATATATTCAGCTTCGAACTGGAGAGTATGTCCTCAAAGCCGAGTATGCCAAGTTGACACCCCAACAGCAGGAATTGCTCAAGGAGCTTGGCGTTTCAGAGTTCAATAGGCGACAGCAGACCGAATTGGGAGCAGTGGCGATGCCAGCGTTTTTGGAGGCGAATATAAAGGTCAATATCGCTGGTGAGGATGTGTATGTAGACAGGAATTATTATAATGCCCTATCTTCAGCTGACAGGGCATTATTGAGAAATATCGGCTTTGATGCTTTCAACGCTAAGGTGCAGGAAAGGCTGGCCAATCTTCGCAATTATGGGACCAAAGACCCCGAGACCGGCGTGTACTCTTACGATATAGCTAAATACCTGCGGGAAAACCCCCAGGTTAAGCCGGATACGCTGGTCACTGCGGGCTTCGATAGGTTTTATATCAATAGCGCAATTGAGTATAACAGTCAGCCGTTTGTATCCCATACCCCCGGGGAGGACTTTTTTGAGGCCGTTAAAGCTGCTGGCGGTGTTGAACTATTCAGGCTTAAAAGCAAAAATTATAAGGAGTGGAACGATTTCCTGTCCCAGCACCCTGAAATTGAGAAGCTGTATGATAGGGCGTGGAAGGGTACAGACGAGCCGCAGACCCCTACCCTGTCATTGAGTACCTTCACCGATGCCTTTTTGGCGGCGAGAGACATAGATTCCAAAAGCAAGGAAGCCAAGCCCTATGAGATGCTGGCCAAATTGGAATACCAGAGGCTTTATGGGGCAGGTGCCGTCTTCGCATCCGTGGGGATTGGTGCAGCTTCGTTTTTGTTCGTGCCGGCTCGAGCACTTTACCCCGAGGTATATTTGACTAAAGAAGCCGCCTTAGCGGCGGGTGTTCCCAAGGAGCAACTGGAGGGCAGCTATATCACCCCGCAGGAGTGGGCCGTAGGGGGTGCGCAATTAGCGGTATTGGGTTTGAGTTTAGGTGGTGGCACGGCCTTGGCTGGTGCGGGAGCGGCGGGAAGAATAGCGGTACCGAGCATATATGCGGGTACTCTTGGCATATTCGCCAAGGCGCAGGCGGATAACTGGGACAAAATGTCAGATACAGAGAAGGTTTTGGCTTTTGCGATAGATGCTGCTCTGTTGGCGGGAATCGGTTTTGGCATAAGGGGTGCGATGAGGCCGCATGAGATAGTGGCTTCCCGGATAAGGACATCGGCAAGTGTTGAATCCAGTATCAGGGATGTTCGCTTGACAGAGCAGCAGGCAGGGGGAGTAGATGCTGCTTTCTTAAAAATAAATAGGGGCATAGCAGGGCAGGATGTCGCCGTAATACGAAGCGGTGCCCAAGACTTACGGAATATAGCGGGCAACATCAGTGACAGGAATGTAGCTAGGATATTGCGAGACGGTGCTTCTCAAATAGAGCACAATGCGGCCAGTTACATCAAGGCAGGAACCCAGGCGGGGCTTAACAGGGTTGTTGGCGAGCTGAAAGTACCCAAAGAGACACTTCGGGGTCCTGGCGAGTATTATTTTGAAGAAAAAGTACCCATTGGGCGGGGGGGAAGCAAACTGTTATCATTTGAGGAGTGGTCGGCTCGGCAGGCTAAGTGGTCTGAAGCAAGGGGCGAGCCGGGGGGATTGGAAATCTCAACCAGGGCTTACAGGGCGTATGTGAAAGATTTAACGGGACCTTTGTCTTATGAAGCATGGGTTCAGGTGGGGAAGGCCAACTACCTCGAGGGTGCTAGGGGAGTTACCCCTGCGCAATTGAGAAAGTTCATTGCTGCGAATCTCACAAAGGCCAATTATGCGAGATATGTCAAGGAATTGACCGTCCGCCCTATAACCGCTGGGAATATTATAAATTCAGTTTCAGAAAAAGGCGTTGGCTGGACAGTTGATATCTACGGCAAAAGTGCCGTTGTAAAGACATTCGGAATGCCGATAAAGAAACTAATGGCTTGGGAAAGGTCATTGAAATTGCCCGAAACGCCGGAAACATTCATAATAGGCGGCAAAATTTACAGGGTGACAGGTCTCCCCAAAAAATCCCTTGGCGATTTGATTGCACAAGCTGATGCCAGGCTCCAAGAGATGTATATGGGGTTGCGGAAGGAATTAAGAGGCGTAAAGGTAGAAGCAATCCCCGCAAACGAGGCTGGCGGAAAGCTGACGGAGATAACAGTAGATCGGTTGCGTTACGAGGCACTGACGGGCGAAAAAGCACCCAAAGGGGTGGAATACTTCAGGTTGGGATTTAATAGGGATATCATACAGCCAGTGGAGCCGGTAGCGTATGAGGAAGCTCTGCATCAAACTGGGTTGTATTGGAGGATACCAAGAACAGAGATGGTGCCCCCTTCGGCTATCCCGGAAGGATTTTTGAAAGCCCAACAGTATGGCGTGTTCCCCAATCTTGGCGCTTTTAAGCCCATAACGGAAAGGGACATATTTAAGTGGTCATTCGGAAGCCTTGAACCTTGGTCAGTGGTGGCTGGGGGGGAAGCCCCGCCTCCTCGGATGCGCCAACTCGTTTTGGCCGGAGTTGCGAGACCAGGCGGGGGGGCTATGACGCCAGAGCAGAGGGCTAAGCTAAGGGGAGAAGAATCCGTAGAACTGTATTTGAGCTTTGAGACGACTGCCGATGGCTTGGTTATACCGAGATGGAGTGCGGCACCTATACCTATGCTGATTTCAGCACCCACTCCGACGCCAACCCCGACCCCGACACCCACTCCGACCCCAACGCCGACCCCAACGCCTACGCCTACGCCAACTCCCACTCCGACCCCGACACCCACTCCGACCCCAACGCCGACCCCAACGCCTACGCCTACGCCAACTCCCACTCCGACCCCGACACCCACTCCGACCCCAACGCCGGCTCCGACGCCAATGTTAATGGTCACTCCGGCTCCGACGCCAACTCCTACGCCGACCCCGACGCCCACTCCCACGCCTACGCCCACTCCCACGCCGACGCCAACTCCGACGCCGACGCCAACTCCTATTCCCCCCATCATCCCGATAATAGTAAAACTTCCCGATGGGTCCAGCCATACATTAACGCCCAAGGAGCGAGCCGGCATGGTGGGGTGGAAACAGGGTTTCATATATAAACTAATTTGGCCAAACTACGGGCAGAATAACATTACCAATACAAGGAAGCCCATACCCGGCGTGCCGTATCATAAGGGTCCCGAATCGGCGTACCGTAGCATAGTGAGGCTGGGGGGTAAGGTGCCGCCTACTATCAGGCGGGATATGGGAATTATGGATTTGGAAATTCGCACCCCCAAAGGGGGGAAGCCAAAACTTATATTTCGCCCTGATATACACCAGAGGACACGAGTGACGCCCAGGGCTAGGCGATTAAAGTCTACACGGCACAAGACAAAATCGAGACCGACCAAAAGCGAGCCTATGCTAGTGTCTATGAGGTAAAATGGGTATCATCGGCAATAAATCAAGGACAGGGATGGTAAATAGCCCAGAAATGCGGGCTAAGATTAGTGTTGGTCTGCAGGGAAAGAAATGCGGCTTGGGCAATAAAAGCCGTAAGGGGCAAAAGAGGTCGTCGGAGGAGATACAAAAGCAACTTGCCACAAGGAGAGCTCGATACCCAAACGGCTTTCATCATTCTGATGAGACAAAGCATCAAATTGCTTTTGGGCATATTGGGATACAAACTTGTCTGGGGAAGAAAAATGCTCTAGGTTATAGGCATACCCCTGAAATGAAGGCATACCTTAGCAAGATTAATAAAGGGCATGTGGTAAGCCCGGAAACTAAGGGGAAAATATCAGTGGGCAATATGGGTAAAGCTTGTAGTAAGGAAGTGCGAAAGAGAATTAGGGATACTCATCTTGCCAACAGGGATAGACTGGTAATGAATGGGAGAAAAGCATGGGAAGACCCAGAGAAAGTTGCTGTTATGATGGCCAATATGCTAAAGGCACGACAAAAGAAACCTAATAGGCTTGAGGAGCGTTTTCAAATATTCCTTGATAAGCACTTCCCCAATGCGTGGCGGTATGTTGGGGATGGCGGCTTGATAATTAGCGGGAAATGCCCTGACTTTGTTAATGTAAATGGGCGAAAACAGATTATAGAGATTTTTGGCGATTATTGGCATCAAGGGGAAGATGAGCAAGGTAGAATTAAGATTTTTGAGAATTATGGCTTTGATACCTTGGTTCTTTGGGAATCAGAAATTAACTTGATGACAGAAGAAGAAATGGTAAAGTGCATAGAGCAATTTGCAGTAAAGACCCAGCCGATGCTGGTGAGTATGTAGTAAGTTGCCAAAGGCCTCAGCAGGATGCTAAAATATAAAACATTGAAGAAGGAGATTCCACAAGATGGTTAAGAAGATAGCCATTATAGCGTCATCGGCCCTAGTGATAGCGGGTCTGCTGGTGCTATTGTGGCCGCCACATGTCGAGATTGGCGTTAGCGACAGGATGCTCTCGGTTTCTTTGGGCACCCCGGCCTATGCCCAAGGCTCCCCCTTAACAGTCCAGCCAAGTAGTAAAGATAACTTTCTAAGGCAGCATAGTCCAGATACAAATTACGGTGCCTATACTTATTTGGAACTCAGAGACGGGGCGCCGCCTCTCCTATCACGCTCCCCATTAGAATTTGACATCTCAGGATTACCAGCAGGGGTTAGTATAATTTCTGCCACGCTTTCTCTAAACTATTACTTAAAAGCCAGCACAGACCCTGTTGGCAAAACGGTATGGGCTTATAAACTGACTAGGACGGACTGGGTGGAACTTGAGTCCACCTGGAACATCTACAAAACAGGCAGTAATTGGACAGCGGGGGGCGGAGACTATGTAACTTCTAACCCTTCTGGCGGAAGCACGGCTATCCCCGCAGGTTATGGCTGGATGTCCTGGAATGTTCTGGCGATTATCCAAGATGCTTATGCTAATAGCAAGTCTGCTGAATTTCTGGTTAAGTTTGAGACAGAAGGATTAGCTACTGGTTTTAGCCGAGCTTATTTCTATTCTAAGGAATACACTGACGACACCTCTTTATGTCCCAAGCTGATTATTGAATATACAGTCGCCGAACCCGAGATAACCAACACCCCCGATACCCAAGCCTTCGGTTATTTGAGCGAGGGCACTTCCTCCGCCACGGCAATCGACAAGTTCACCATAACCAACACGGGGAACTGCACAGTCGATGTCACGATACAGGGGACTGACCTGGAGGGTGGCGATGATGTCTGGGACCTAGACGACAATGGTGACCCGGGCGAGAACATCTACGCACTTTGGGCAGGCTTGGATGATGGCGATGATTTGTTTGATACGATAATAAAGGAGGGTAAAACCAACATCTTTGTTATCGGTCTTATCGAGGATGGCACACAGGACTGGGGGATGAAGATTTATATGCCCCTCTCTATACCTGGGTGCGACTATGTGGAGATGTCGGCTACGGTCACCCTAGTCGCCTCGGAGGCGGAATGAGTAAAAAGGAGGTTAGCCTATGAGAAGGCTGTTTGCGAGTCTAGTTCTGGCTCTGGCATTGGCCTTGATACCGGCGGTCAGTGCTTTGGCGGCCAACCCCGAGGTTCATATCACCGTCACCGCCAAGCTGATCCAAATCACCAACACGCAGGACACTTGGGACATGGGCATCATCGAGGTTGACGATGTGGTTTACTTCAGTGTTGATGGCGACCCCGATGTTGACTATTCCCAGGTGGGGAACACGGGCAATGTGGCGGTCGATGTCGAGATACAGGGGACGGACATTGATGGCACGGGGGCCTATGACTGGGTGCTGGCTTCCACGGCGGGTTCGGAGCAGTATTGCCTGTATGCCAACTCCGAGGGCACCCCGGCTGTCTATGATGTCGAGGTCAAGTCGTCTAACTATGAAGACCTATGCACCAACCTGCTTGCGGCTGGCACCTACGATTGGAGCATGAAGTTCACAGCCCCATCCGCCTTCAACGCCAATGACGATGGGCTGGAGAAGACCGCCACCGTGACGCTGGTGGCATCGGAGCATCCATAATAGGGGAGGTAAGGGGTAATGGCAAAGAAGAACATAAGGCTTGTTTTTGATAATCCCACAGAGGAGCAATTAAAGCATATACATAATGCGGAATCCGAACTTGCAAAGGCTGGTGTCACCTTTGATACGGGTAGCGATGTTGATGGTGGCAAGGTAATCAACAGAGAATGGGAACTGGATTGGAGTTTGAAAGGGGCTAGAATAGTTGAGCCTTGAGGAGGTAAGGGGTAACAATGGAAAAGAAGAGAGGGAAATCGGCGGAGAGAAGAGCACTCGCTTGGTACTCTATGTATTGGCTCCTCGCCCTGTTCTTGGGCATGCTTTCGTGGGCGCTTTTCTACGCCTTCTATCTGCACCCTTCCGAGGAGCTGGTATTGACAAAAGCCTTTTTCTTGATAGGGCTTGTTGATGGCGTGTGTGCGATAACATGTGTTTCCCTGCTGGTGGGGGCAGTAACGCCTATCGTTAGGTGGGCATGGGGCAAGGTGCGGTGCCAACCCCGGGCTTTTCTTGAATTATTAAACTAGGAGGTAAGGGGTAATGAAGAATAAACTGGCAGTTGCCTTGATTTGCGCAACCCTATTATTGGCGGCGGGTTGCCCGGCGGTGGAAAACTCGGCATCGGAAGAAACCCAGCCACTGACCTATATCACAACTGATGTGAGAGGCTTCCCCAAGGTTGAGGAGGGCTACGGGCTCTATGGCGCAACCGTGACCATAGATGGGGTTTACCCGGGGTGGTCGGGTGGTGCCCCCGTGACCATTGTGAACGGGAACGACCAGGCTAGGGTGTTCCGCCTGTCCTTACAGCAGCCCGGGGAGAGCCTCGGGGTGGGCTACGAGCCATTCCCCGTGGAGTATTTCGGCTGGATTGCGATTGGGGATGTGTCCCCATGGGTGGCTGCCGGGTATACCGGGGAAATCCCCGTGACCCTGAGCATCCCTAAGAATATGCCTGACGAACTTAAAGGGAAGAGTTATGAGGTCAGGATTTTAGTGGAGGACTGGAGCCAGTCCGGGTTTGTCCAGTTAGCCTTGCAGGAGAAATGGCTGATCACCTTTGCGGAATGAAATGGCTAAGGTTATTGTCGCTGGCTTTGATATTGGGTTGTCTGCTGACCCCGGTTGCGGTGCAGGCAGCCAACCCCGTGGTGACAATCAACATCAGTGCTTGGGTGGTGGGAGCACCGAGTGGGCTGACGATAACCTATGTCAGCGATTACCAGTTGGACCTGACTTGGGTGAAGGGGGAGGCCGCCCTCAACACGATGGTGAGGGCAAGTTACGGCTCGATGCCGACGAGCAGGACGGACGGATATGAGGTATATTATGGCGAAGGGACAAGCTGCAGCGACACTGGGGTCAACTTCGAGGAGTCGGCGGCGACTGTTTACTATAGGTTGTTCTCTCAAAATGCGGCAGGAGCGTGGGAAGATGAAGGAATATCAGGATTTATGGAGAACCCAGCCATGATGTTGATAGGGCTGATTGTGCTGTCACTGGGACTGATGGTATCGAACTTTATATTTAGGAAGGGCTACCTCGCCTTCTCCGCAGCCGGTGCATGGCTTTTGTTGGCTACCTACGCCTTTACCCTCCGGGGTTTGACCTTTGATATTTACTGGGGACTTCTTATTTTGGGTAGTGGGCTGGCGGTAGTCAGTGCCTTTATGCCCGTGTTTTTGAAGGAGGCGGCAGGCGGGGATGAAGAGGAACTGGATGCCGACGAGGCGGATATGAAACAATTCACCGAAGAGAGTCGGCGGGAGCAGGAGAGGTACAACTACTTATACCACAACCGGGGGCGGAGGCGCAGGCCTCGCCCCCGGGGGACATCGCTTTACCGATAAAAAGGAGGCAAAATGAACGGGGAGAAGGTTAAACCTATTTGTGCAGCGGAGGAGCTTATCCAGAGGTTGGGCTACGAGCTGGTCCACGATGGGCAGGCCAAGCCGGATTACCCGGTGCAGGGCATCAACGGGAGGTATTTCACCCGGGTTTACCGCTTGGAGGTTGATGGTAAGTCCGAGGAGGCTGTTTTTAAGTACGACCTGCGTGGGGGAAAGAAACGATGCGTCTATTTTGATGTGGTGAAGCGTGATTCCTACGGCGTGAGGACGGGACGCCAGAGGATGGTACAGAGGATGGAGGCTTGACACCGTGCTTCTTTTGTGTTATATTACAAATTAAGCGACAGTGTGTTGCTTGTTTGGTGCTTTAAGCACCAGAAGGGTCGGGTGATAAAAGTGGGACTACAAAAAATAATGGCAGGCGGAATTGTGGGTCTTTTGATGACCTACATGTCCTTCCTGATTTGTGACACGCTGTTCACCGGTGGGAGTGACATCGAGGAGATGATTATCATCATCGTACCGCTGACCTTCGGTCTTGCCACGGTGATGTATGTGCTGGTCGGTGCCTTCAAGGGTCAGGGCGGCGGCGGATAGTTCCCCTAGCGGCGTGAGCAAAAGATACTTAAGAGGGGGTGGGGTTGAATTGCCCCATCCCCTCTGGATTTTACGGGGGTACTTGACAAGCCGTCTGCTTTGTGTTAATATAGGTTAAGCTATAACAAGGTGGGCAAAGTCATTAAGGGTAAAGGGGAGCCAAACCAATGCCGAGAGGAAGGCCGAGAGGGAGCAAAGGCAAGTCAAAGGTCGGGTACGATAAGCGCACAAGGATGCTCAGGCGGAAATTCGGTAATGATATCTTCAGGAGGTGGGGCAAAAAGGGAGGCAACCCGATACTTTTGAAGCAAAAGAGTTTGAAGCAAAAGAGAAGGAGGGCTGGGAAATGAGATGAAAAAATTCAGGTGGTCACTTTAGAGCCAGACTTTAGGTTATATCAAAAACAAGGAGGATTTCATAAATGAAAAAGCGATTCACAAACTGGGTCAAGACCCATAAGGTACTTCGGGTACTGTTGCCGGGCATTATGGCACTCTTGCTAGTGGCTGCGATGGTTGTGCCCAGTGCCTTTGCGGCGCTGACATACCTTGATGTTGAGGGGACCTACACGGTGACTGGCCGTATCCCGGTCAAATACATGGACAGGACTTACCATCCCAACATGCCACGGGATGGCACACTCACTATCACCACCCAAACCGACCAGGTGATTAGTGCCGCCACGCTTACAATGTTCGGCGAGGACGTAGCCCTGACTGGGATTGTCGGCGATGGAACCAGGCCTTACATATCACTGACTGGTGATGACGGCACCGACACCTATTTGACTATCACCGGCAGGGTAAACACGAGGGCGAGTGCCGTAACGGCAATCACCGGGCACATTACCGGCTTCATTATTAGCGATGGGGAGAAGTGGACATGTGGAGATGGCAGTGCGGCAACCTCAACCGTACAAGCCTATAGTGGGACCTACTCAGCCCTACTTACAGCGGGCACTGGAGCTGACCCTACGGCTGTAATATTCCACAATCCAGAAAACAACTTCACACTTTCCGATATGGCCACCCTCGCTGCTAGTGAAAGGGATGGTTTGAGCTTCTACTACTACGCTAGTCAGGCTACTGATGGCCCCCAGCTTATGCTACGGTTTGCTCCCGAGGGCAGTACCGGTAGCCTTAATATGAGCTACTGGGGCGGTGATGGTACTAGTTATGTAGACATAACTGCTAATCCACTGAAGGCTAGTACTGCAACTGGAGCTTGGACTAAGTATACTTTCACCTCTGCGTCAGTTACTGGTGCCTGCTATGGAAACGACCCGACTGACTTCACTGCCTTTGGCGGGGCGGGGGCTTCTACCCTAGCAGAAATTGAGGCTGATATTAATGCTGAGTCAGCTATGACGGCAGGTGGAGACACTTGTGGTGATTGGGTACTTACTTTTGTGGCTGTCGAACTCTACGAAGCTGGTGCCAGAACCTGCTACATTGACGATGTCCAGATAGGCAGGAGGGTCTACACCCTTGAACCGAACCAGTTCAGTGCTAGATTCAGAGCCAAGGCTGACTAGCGGACTTCGGGTTTTCGTTGATTGGAGGGGCTTGCCGGGGTGCTTTGAGATAAGTATTCTGACAAGCTCTTCTTACTAGAGGAGGCAAGGGATAATGAAGCGTGAACTATTGACCAAGCGCAAGTTCGGCGGCTTAACCTATACCCTGCACTCCGCCGTCCACCGGAAGCAGCACGCCAAAGAGGTTGCAGACAAGCTGCGGAAGAAGGGCAGGAAGGCTAGGGTGGTCAGGGGTAGCGCCGGGGGCTGGGTGGTCTTTGTGCGGTGACCAAATCTTAAAGGAGGGGTGAGATGGCAAAGACAAAAAAGGAAAGCAAGCTAGTTCCCGGTAGCCTCTATCCTACAAAGACTGCGGCTGGGGATTTTGCGAAAGGCTACCGGAGTACGAGATTCGGCAGGCCAAAAAGGCCACGGGGTAGCGTAAGGGTGAAGAAGGTTGGCAAGAAGTGGGGCGTTTTTGACTACTCGGGCATCCCCAATCGGTGATGTTCTACTAGGAGGTGAGTAATAGTGCCAAAGGGAGATGGAACGGGACCAGTTGGCCATGGGGCTAGGGATGGTCGTGGCAGGAGGTTCGGTGGCAGGGGTCAGAAGAGCAAGAGTAAGGGGCAGGGAGCGAAGACCGGCGGCGGGGGTGGAAGCTGTAAATAATAAGCCTTCGGGTTTTAGGAGGTAAGGGGTAGTGCCATTAAAATCTTTTGTGTGCAGTATTTGCGGTGCTCAGGCCCCGAAAAAACTGAGAGAACACGGCAAGTTCAGCGAGAGAATGAAGTGGCTCCGGGATCACCGGGCGAAGAAGCACCCGATGGCGCACAAGCGTAGTGTAGTCAAGAGCCGGAAGGCTAGAAAACGATAGTAAGATGCCTCCTTATAAGGGCTTGAGGGGCTTGCCGGGGTGAGGTGGGGACTCTGGCAAGCCTCTCGCTTTTTAAGGGATGATTATGGCGATGGAAGAGACTAAATCAGTAAGACAGGCGTTCGGGAGCCCCGGCGGCAAGTCGTACCTTGCGCCTAAAATCGTGGGCATGATGCCCCCGCACGAGACCTATGTGGAACCATTCGCTGGCGGGGCCGCCGTCTATTTCAAAAAGCCCCCGTCTGATAAAGAGGTCCTGTCCGACAAGGACACCGAGATAGCCTTCGCCTTCAGGTTCCTGCGGGATATGACCCCGGAGCAGTACGAGAGGCTGAAGAGGTATGACTGGGCAAAGAGGCGGGCTTTATTTGACAAATTGAAGGCAATAGAGCCGAAGGACGATATAGAGCGGTTCAGGCAATTTTACTATCTTAAGAAAGCAAGCTTTGGCCATGGAGGGAAGCAGTTTAGCACAGGTGACGAAGGTGGGGAAGTAGGCGTTGATCATCTGTGGAAAGTCCACGAAAGGTTGAAGAGGACGGCGGTTCATGGCGGAGACGCTGTAGCTGTCATAAAAAAGTACGACAGCCCCACCACGTTGCACTTTGTGGCCCCCCCTACCCTGGTAGGGCGTTCATAGGGGCGAAGGATCAATACACCGAGGCGGACTTGGCAAGGCTTGTTAATGTCCTGAAGGGTATCAGTGGGAAGTTTATGCTGACGTTGGGGACGGAGCACGCCAAGCTTCTACCGAAGTATTGGCATATCAAGCGTGTGTGGGTAAAGCGGAAATTTATCCCAAATAATACTGGCGTTCCAATCTCCTCACAATATGAGATAGTCGCCACTAACTACAACCCCGACACGGTAATCAGGCGTATATCGGATAAGGCATTGCACCGGGAGAGGCGGAAGGTTTTTGTCTACCACAAGCCTAGGGGAGCACGACGAGGCAGGGGTAGGAGACCACGCCGGAGTAGAGTGACGCCGTCTGTATCATTATCTAGGGCGAGATAGTCTTTTGCTTACCCTCTTTGACAGCCCTGCGGACTCCAGTGATGCCGCTGAATATAAGGAACATCCAGAGAATCAGGGCAATCCACCAGAGACCCCGGGACACTAGAAACATGCCCAATAGAACGGCCCCGCCCACTATCACAATGAGGGCTGCAAGGGCGATAGCGAATCTCTTTTTTCTTTTCATTTTAGCCTCTATCCTTACCTTTTGATTTAATAAAACGCATTACATCCTCATCAACATAGGAGCGGTCTTTGGGGATTACCGTTGCTAGTTTAGCCATATTGAATAAGTCTATCACTTTAATCTCAAAAGTTAGAAAGTCGCAATCCACATATTCACGCTTTTGGTATTTCATTCCAAGCCTTCTGCTCTTTTCGCTATAATAAATATGGATAGCCCAATCCTTGTATGGTATAACCCCCTGCTCGGTCAAACGCCTGCAATTCCACCCCACCAATAATCCATATAGTATGTCAGTCTCGGCGTCTTCAACGCTTATATATACCCCCATTCCTCTATATCCCCTCCAGCTTTTCTTTGTCCGCTAGGCAAATGGCATCCTCAACCCTATCACCAGTGCTGCCTTATATTGTCTTCGCTTATCGTTTCGGCCAATGTCCGACTATCTTCATCTCCCCAAGGCGGTTTTGCATCAAGGGATATTGGGCCGTACTTTGTCGGAAATTGCCTAAAATGCCTCTTAATAAACTCCGGCACGGCTTGAGGTAGGTCCTCTACCTCTATTTGGTTATCCAGTATCGCCACAAGAAGGTCTTGGCAAATGTCCGCACGGGTGCTTTCATGTAGCCCTCTGGGCACAGCTTCGTTAACTATTAGTACTAACTGATGTTCGGGCCGGGGTTCACCCAAGATATAAGGATAGAATGCAGGAATGGGCTCAATTAAGCCCCGGGCAATTTCACGAGTTCCGCTACGGTGGATTATAGCCACTGTTTGAGCGAATCGCCGTAAACTATTCTCAGTAAAGCCCCCATTCAGGGGAATCCTCCATGCCTTAAGACTGCGGGTTAAAGACCAGCGGGAAACATCGAACTTTTGGGCACAAAAAACCAGTCCCTCTCTTTTATAAGTGGTGACTACTATTCTGCTTCTTTAAGAAGAATGACAATGTTGGAGGAAAGGATGAATAAGCCCAACACAATAGCTCCAATTCCAGCTGTCCAAGCTATCGGATGAGGAAGGGTTGGGACGTTAAAAAGACATACTGGTGATAAAGGCGATAAACCGCTGGCACCACTACCAGCGAGAAAAAACCCTCCGAATGCATTCAAGAAATATATTAAAAACTTCATCTTTGTCCTCTCTTTAGTTCCTGTGCGCCCTGAAGTAGTCAAGCCAAGCTAGGTAGTCCCGGCTGAGACAGTCCGCCATCGGCTGGGACAACCAGTGGCAGCACATTGCCTGGTAGAGGGTCAGCTTAGCCAGTTCAGATGGCTCCATATTGCGAGGTCGAGTTTCCAGTCGTAATCGATCGGGGGAGCGTGGTCTACCGCAGTGCCCTAACCCGTGCCTCGGCTCATGGTGGGGCGACAAAGCCATCAAGCCTGGATTCGTTGCCTGAAATCTTCTGGCTATATCTGCCACTTCTTCAGCTATCATTACTACACCTTTTTTGCAGGTTGGCGAGCAGGTCTTGGGCTGCCAAAGCACCACGGAAACGGGCCAATGCCTCCCCTGGCGGTTGCCAGCCACAACTTGGGCAGGCGACCCTTGCTAGCTGACCCGGTAAATGTTCCGCCTTCCATTTTGAAAGAGCAAACTTACTCTTGCATTTAGGACACTGAATTGAATGGTTAGCTATCTTCAAAAAGTGCCTCTTCTTCCTGTAGTTCCTGTTCCGTCAGGCAGGTGGCCATGGCAATGTCTATCGGCTCCGAGGGGTAGCGGTTCTTCAGCAAATCCCCCCCGCATTTAGGGAGCCTGGGGTAGAGCCTCTTCGCCTCCTCCCCGATGACAATACTCCGGGTGACCGTCTCCACCTCCCCCAGCTTGCTGAAATCGGTATTGAGCGCCTTGGCCAGCGTGTAGGGGGACACCTTCCGCATCTTGTACTCCTTAGCCCTCGGTTTGCCCTCTAGGGCTTTCTTGAGCCATTCGTAGTTGAGGGCGAACTCCTCGGCACCGGCCTTGCCCTCGACAGCACAGACGCCGGATGAGACTACTATGGCACCGCCGATATGGGAGATGCGCCAGGAGCCCAGGGCGTCACTTTGAGGTAACTTTACCGGGCGGTCGCTCAGAAGTCCGTCGACCGCAATGTGCAGGGGAAGAAGACCGTTGTCCAAGCAGAACCTCGCCACGGCCAGGGAGGTGTTGGCCTCCACCATCGCCCCCCATACCGGGAAGAAGCTGTCGGCGTACTCCTTGCCCCTCATAGACAAAGTGCGACCCCATAGCCCGGCGAGGCACCGCTTGAGCATCCTCTTCTCGAACGGCGTCTCGGTCCGACGCTTTTCCCAAAGCCATCTAATAATTCCCTTCAGTGGCTGGTACTGGGCGTCGGTGTGGGGTGGCTTGCCGATGGGTAGCCACCACCAAGCATCGCCAGTTACCTTGTATTCTCCCTGCCTGTACCGTCTTATGAAGTCCATCTGCTCCAGCGTCAGGACATCCTCCCGGGGTCCGGTGGGGGAGAGGTTGAACCTCGACTCGCCATCGTTGTTATTACTGAACAGGATTGGCGAGAAGGGTGCGGTTATGTCCACGAAACATTCTGCGAAGCCGTATACTGCCTCCTGTGGTCTTTTTTTGCTTTGAACCCAATGTCCACGCCGTGTATCAAGCAATTTTGCAAGCTCGGAGGCATAAGCACCTGAAATGTCAAAATCGTAGGCCTCCTTGAAAAATCCCAGCGTGTAACTCTCCACCCAATTGCCTTTACAGGATCGCAGAGCCAGATTGTTGACCTCCGGCGGGACATCCAGGTGGCTGGGTAGATCAAGGGTTGCCAGAATAGACTTCTCCATGGAGCGGATCGGGCTTGTTAATGTGTTGCCGTCCAATCCTAGATCGTGCAGGGTGTGGGACGCCTTCGCCCCGAGGTCCCTTGCCTCCTGCGCCTTCTTGACGCAGGTTTCAACTGAGGGTTTGAGCTCTAGGGTGGGAGTGTCCATATACTGGCTCATGTCAAACATACCAAAATAGGGGCGTCCCCAGCCGATTCCCTTGGTCACTCCGAGATACTTGCTGGGGATATATTGAATGTCGTAAGGGACACTGTGTAGCTTATTCTTAATGGAAAGGTGTCTTGCTTCCTCTTCGGTCAGGTCTATGAGCCGGAATAAAACGGCGGCGAAGTAGTCGAGGTCGTAGGCCACCTTCTTGAACTCCGGCCCGGGGTGGTCCTCTAGAAGCCAGTCGAGATAGGGCGGCTGGGTGCAAATATCTCCGAGGTTATTGATTAAATAACCTTTGCCGTTTCCATAGTAGGCATGGTAACCAATAAGCGTACCCAACACCCCCTCCTTTTGTTAGTGATAGTAAAATAAGCTTAACTTAATTAAACGCAATTCACTGCGACAGAAAGCAACAGAATTGAAATCAAACGAACCCAATTCAACCATCAAAGCCATTCAGTTTTTAGCCTTTCGATATTTAATATTCCCACCTCCCTCCCGCAAGCCTTTGCCACCTGCGATAAAAATTCCCTTTGTTCTATCAACCTATCATACTCCATATCCGGCACGGCCACTAATCCTCTTCCTCCTCCCCAGTAACAGGCATATACCGTTCTGATAAATCCCTCCAGCAACTCTGAGAAGTTCACCCCGCTACCCTTGGACTCAATCCAGATTAAGTCCTTTGTTCTATCATTGTGTCCCTGGTGGTCAATCAAGACTTGGCTAAAGCCATCCGGCACGGGGACTTGCCCATAGCCTGTGTCATTGGCAACATCAACAGGTCTGGCGTTTAGGATTCCCTTGTATTTATACCCCTGTCCTTCCAGCCATTCCCTGCACCTGATATTGACTTCGTCTTCAGTCATACAATGTCCTTAAGAAAAAGTTAAGCTTAACTTAAATGAAGGCATCAAAACTAAAATCAAGGCAATACAACACAAGGTAATTCAACCATCAAAGGTTTAACTTCTCCTGTTCGGCCTCAAAAGACACCAGCTTAAATCGTCCCTTGCCGATTGAGTGCTTGTCTCCGATGCCTGTCGCCTTGCCAAGCTTGTCCAGTGCCTCCCGGATTATCTCGGGGCTGATTCCCCGGGCAAAGGAGATTATCCTGACATGGTGCCTAATCGGTTTGGATAACTCAAGCCAGTAGGTTGGGGCGGTTCGGGTTCCGGAGCCCTTCTCCTTGGGGACTTGGATGTACGCCCAGAAAGGGGTAGGCAATCCCTTCGGCAACTCGTGGGATATCGGCAGAGGAATACTACCGCCTATCAGTTCTTTGATGTCGGCAACCGAGACATACTCGCCGTCGCCGTCGGGTGGGAAGACCTTGACCGCTGCGACCTGGCTGGCGTAACTAGACCTCGCCAGAGGCAACTGAGCCTTAATCCAGCCGCCCAGCCTCTTGGACGGGCAGAACATCACCTTCCCATCCCTCAGCCAGTCGGCTGTGAAGATGGTCTTCGCCAACGCCGCCCGGCCTTCCTTCCCCGCCTGCAATGAAAAGGCGAGGTTCTGCGTCTCGATGACTGCATCGGCCTCCCAAAAATAAACAGGGCTTGCTTGTGGCATCTCAAGCCTCCTTCTTTGGCCTGTCCCACCTCAGGCTGCCGCATTGGGGGCAACTCCGTGGGTCAGGTACCCTCGGCACCCATTCGTGTCCGCATTTCAGGCACTTGACTTTGACTAATCTAATCATAGTTATATCCTAGCACATAACTAGGGTTTTGTCAAGCCCTAACCCCTATGATAATATCTTCCCAGCTTGCTACTGGATTTCCGTTCTGCCAGCTCAAGCGCTTGAAGAACGATAGTCTGCCTTTTACCCTCTTGACCCTGTCGCCGAATAGCGTCTCCTGCTCCAGCTCCTCGAAGAGCAGAGCCCGGTGCTGGCAATATATCCTCCAGCCCGACATCTCCATAATCTTGATAGTGTCCAAGTCCAGCCTTCTCAGTTTGCCGTTTCTAGTAGGATTCTTGACCACGACCACAAGGACATCGGACACCCGGGCTATCTCGGAATATACTTGAAGCATGGCGGAGAGGTAGGACTCTTCCGTTTTTACGCCCTGCGGATTCCCTATGTTTTCTGGAGATTGACTATAATATTGGCGAAAACCCCCAACTGGTTTATATCCTCGCTTGTTATCGGATTCTTCTGCCGAAATGTGCCGAACTTGTCTTTGGTCATCAGCTAAATACGGTGGGCTAGTCAGCGCCTTGAGGGGCTTGTCGGGGAGGTTGCCCAAGTTGGCAGGATTTACAGAATAGCGCTCCAATCTCCTCCCGTCACCTGTCATACACTTGCCCTCCTCGGTGAATCTAGCACCTTTTATCCTGCATCAATGCGCCTCTGTATCTCGTTCTTTGAGGATTGCTGACTAGTTGATATAGCCCCATACGGTGGTGATGTAATGGCTTTAAGGGGGATATCTCTCAGTGTCCCTATCTGTCCCTTGGATTTTCCGTATCCCTCTTTCGCCCCTGCCTGCGATGGTGATTTGGGGCTTCGTCCTGCTTGATCTTTGTTGCTTCTGGGCGATTTGGTGTTTAACCCGCCTGAAGTTTTGTCTATGCCGTATGGTGGGCTGGTTATAGACTTCAGTGGCGTGTCCTTTAAGTTCCCTATCTGACCTTCGGTTGTGCCGTAAATTTCATATAGGTGCTTTTCGCCACTCATTTCCCTGAACCTTGGAGAATCGTGCTTGCTTCCTTTCGCTTCTTCGTAAGGTGGACTCATAACCGATTTCAATCCCTGCCCCTTTAACAGCTCGCTTAACTTCCTCGAGTCCCCCTGTATAATCCGCCAGTCAAGCTCCTTGTAAAATCGCCTCTCGGCGTATCCCTTGTTCTGCTCCTGGAAGCCGACGAACTTCTCCTCTAGTTCCACGCTGATTGAGGAGTAGCCCAAGGCTCCGGCGCAGATATTCGTCATACCGGTGCCCGCCATCGGATCTAGAATGGTGTCGCCCTCTTTAAGTAGCCCCAACTCCTGAAGGTGCTTTAATATTCTGTAACACAGCGTAGGAGCCATTTTAGCTGGGTGAGCAAAGCTATCGGGTGCTATCAGGTCGTAGGTCCCCCGATACATCCCATACCAATATAAGTCGTATCCGCAATTAGCTTCCATTAAGATTCAGTCCCAGAACGCCACCCCCCTGCGCTGCCCTGTCCACCTCTTCGGCGTGATGCTCTTGATGAGCCTGTATAGCAGGGGCTTCGGCCGTGGCTTGTATTCACGGCGGAGGAACTCGTAGGGGTCGTGAACCTTCCCCGTCCTGTACCACTGCCTTATTATCCCTCGGATTTCCCTGTTGCTGTAGCCCTTGGCCTTCAGCCTTGCCACCAAGTCCTCTCTGGTCCGCATCATCGCCCGCCAGGGGTGAGTCCTGAAGGTCCTGTTGCGGTTCTGTGAGCGGACATGGGCCATAGCCGCCAGTATCCTCGCCTCGAACGCTAGGAACCCGCAGTCTATCAGTATCTGGAAACGCCGGGGGTATCCCCTGTCCACCTCCGGCTTGGCGGCCCTTTCCTCCCTGCGCCCCTTGGCTTTTAGTTCCCGGGTGCGCTCCGCCTCGATGGCCTGCTGCTTGGCGAGATAGACCTCAAAGAGGGATAAAGGCTGATACCGGCGGTTCTTGTAGTACCCCTCAAACTTGTAGAAGGCGGCCAGTTCTCGGCTCAAGTGGGCCTTAGATACGCCTTGCTTCTTGTATTCTCGGAGGGTGGCACGCCTCTCCTTGCGGAGAAGGCGCATGGCCGGCTGGGTTATCTTTGTGTCTATGAAGCCCCTGGCCTCCCACCGGGGGAAGCCCTCCTTGAGTAGCCTCCTGTAGCGTTGCTCCTGGCGTCTTGTCATCGCCTGCTATTCCTCTGTCTCTCCTGGCAGTAGCCCGATAATAGCTAGGTTGGTCGGTCGGCGGTGCCGCCTGACTTCTTTCAGGGCTTCAATGCTTAGCTGTCGTGCCTCGCCATACTCCAGGTCGTCCCCCGAGACAACCTGGATAGGGGTTTCCTTTAGTGTTTTAATAGCCTTGTCTATGGTCGGCATCTATTCACCTCCCCTTAGTAATCGTAGCTCTTCCGGCAAGGTATCGCCTAGCCCGATATACATACCCTTGCGGTATAAACGGACACGCTTCAAGGCTTCAGCGCCTTGCTTCTTGTATTCTCGGAGGGTGGCACGCCTCTCCTTGCGGAGAAGGCGCATGGCCGGCTGGGTTATCTTTGTGTCTATGAAGCCCCTGGCCTCCCACCGGGGGAAGCCCTCCTTGAGTAG
>Ga0315538_1000355_pt1 | contig 29589 bp, 33 predicted proteins | sample SalMarSW160230MG_2_FD_203834 | JGI IMG/M metagenome (GOLD analysis project Ga0315538, IMG submission 203834) | Salt marsh sediment microbial communities from the Plum Island Ecosystem LTER, Massachusetts, United States - Salt Marsh Sediment SW1601-230 ...
AAGAAGAGAGTTTTTGGAAAAAGCTGAGGCCGGAAATTTAAGACAGCGGATTTTAGAAATAGTTGAAAAAGCCGGTTTTTCAGAAAAAGATTATGAAAAACGCGAAAAGGAAGTGGGTGAGGAAAACATGCATCAGCTTGAGAAAGCCGTTTGCTTAAAGGTTCTTGATACTCTTTGGGTGGAGCATTTAGAAAATATGGGATATTTAAGAGATTCTGTTCGGCTTAGAGCTTATGGTCAGCAGGACCCTTTGATTGAATACAAATCAGAAGGCCATAAAATGTTTCGGCAATTGCTTCAAACAATTGATTTAACTATTGCCAACGCAGTTTTTAAAGCTAGTCTTATTTCTAAAAAAGCCGAAGCTTCAGCAACTAGCTCGGACACCCCCGCCCCCGATTACGCGACCCGGCCGCGTAATAGCTTGATCACCCCCACCCCCGATTACGCGACCCGGCCGCGTAATATTAAAAGAAAAGTGGGGCGGAACGACCCCTGCCCTTGTGGCTCAAACAAAAAATACAAAAAGTGCTGCTATCCAAAGTTTGGTTAATCCTTGACACAACTGAAATAATATGTTAAGTTTTTAAAAAAAGAATTAGTCCTTTAAAAGCATTGTATAAGGAGAGAAGATAATGATAAACAGAAAGTCCGGTGTTTTAGATAGTGGTATTGAATTTGCAAATTTTGGCGGTCTTTTTGGTGGCTTGTTTAGTAGTTCATTCAGCGCGACATCGCCTATCAGAAACAAGAAAAAAGTGGGGCGGAACGATCCTTGCCCGTGTGGTTCAAACAAAAAATACAAAAAGTGCTGTATTTCTAGAAACACGCATTAGAACTTTAAAAGAAACAGAGAAAGCCCTTAACGGGCTTTTTTGTTTTGGAGGTATGGTATAATAAAACAAATGTTTTTCTTTCCTGTTGGTTGTTTAATTTTTCTCCTCTTTATTTTATTTTTACCAATTTTGCTTTTGTTGGTCTTTTTCCATGTGGTGACACTTGGCTTTGAGAAATTAGGATTATCTCCAGAAGCAACTATTCTAATACTTCTTTTAATGCTTTTGAGCTCGGTTATCAATATTCCTTTAACTAAGAAAAAAATGGTCTATGTCTCAGAGCCATCTTTTTTTGGCTTGTTCAAGACGCCGAAACTAAGGGTTTCTGGTATTGCTATTAATTTAGGAGGAGCTGTTATTCCAATTATTCTTTCTTTTTATTTTTTAAGCAAAGTGCCAATAGAGCCAGTTTTGGCAGCCACTCTTTTAATGATTTTAGTTTCAAAGATTTTTTCCAGACTTGTCCCCGGCAGAGGCATTGCGATTTCAGCTTTTATTCCTCCATTATTTGCCGTTCTTTTTGCCTGGATTTTAGCTCCAGAATTTATGGCTCCCTGCGCTTTTGTTTCAGGTGTTTTAGGAACCTTAATCGGAGCTGATATTTTGAATTTGAGAAGGGCTAAAAAATTAAGTCCAGGATTACTTTCAATTGGCGGAGCAGGCGTCTTTGATGGCATATTTTTAGTCGGTATTGTCTCAGCCCTTTTCACATAATTAAAAATGTGTTATGATAAAAACTAACAGAGGCGACAGAGGTCGGGCCTCTGACTGATTATGAGGAAAAGGAAAATTTATTTAATTTTGATTGGAATTGTTGTATTGGCTTTTTTGACCGGGAATTTAAGTTATCCAAAATACCTCAATCAAGGCATTGATTTTCTTAATGGAAGTTTTAATGTAAAGATTTCTCATTTTTGGGACGTTCCTTTTAAATTAGGTTTGGACTTACAAGGAGGAACTCATCTTTTATACGAAGCCGATTTATCCAGTATTGAGAAAGAAAATTATTCTTCTGCTATGCAAGGTCTAAGAGATATTATTGAGAGAAGGGTTAATTTTTTTGGAGTTGCTGAACCGGTGGTTCAGACGCAAGAAGCATCCGGCCAGCATAGATTAGTTGTTGAACTGGCTGGAATAAAAGAGCCGGCCGAAGCAATTAAGATGATTGGCCGAACCCCATTTTTAGAATTTAGGGAACAGAGAACAGAAGAAGAAGCCCAGAAAATCCTTAATAAGCAGAAAGAGCTTGAGGGATTAACTTATGAGGAAGCTCAAAAAATAGAGAATTGGGAATTAGCTTTAGAAGACCCTTATTTTATATCAACCACTCTGACCGGAAAATATTTAGAAAAAGCCAATTTAGGATTTAATCAACAGACAGGCGCGCCTTTAATCTCTCTTCAGTTTAATAATGAAGGCGCAGAGATTTTTGAACAATTGACTTCCCAAAACGTCGGAAAGATATTGGGTATTTTTATTGATGGAGTTGCAATTTCTACTCCTGTTGTTCAGGAAGCAATTTCCGGCGGTAAAGCCCAGATTACAGGAGATTTTACTGTGGAGGAAGCTAAAGAGTTAGTCAGAAACCTTAATGCTGGCGCTCTTCCAGTGCCGATAAAACTGATTTCCCAGCAAACCGTTGGGCCAACTTTAGGAGCTGTGTCTTTGCAAAAAAGTTTAATGGCGGGCCTTTTCGGATTTTTAGCTGTTATTATGTTTTTGATAATTTTCTATAGATTTCCCGGATTTTTAGCTTCTTTGGCTTTGGGAGTTTATGTTGCTTTGGTTTTAAGTTTATTTAAATTAATCCCGGTGACTTTAACTTTAGCTGGAATCGGCGGATTTATTTTATCAATTGGAATGGCTGTTGACGCCAATATTTTAATTTTCTCCCGTATGAGAGAAGAATTAAAGGAAGAGAAAAGTTTTGTTATTGCTTTGGAAGAAGGTTTTAGAAGAAGTTGGCCATCAATTCGGGATGGAAATTTAACTACTTTGATTGTTGCTTTAATTCTTTTTGGTTTAGGAACAAGCTTTATTAAAGGATTTGCTTTAACTTTAAGCATTGGAATTTTACTAAGCATGTTTTCCGCAATATTTATCACCAGAAACTTACTCCGGCTTTTCGCAGGAACGAGATTAGAGAAATGGGGATGGATGTGGAAGTAGTTTCAAAATTAATTATTATGATTAGCTTCATAAAACATCGCAAAATATATTTTGGTTTCTCCGGAGTTCTAATTATAGCTAGTATTTTCGCTTTGATTGTTTTCGGTTTAAAGCCCGGGATTGATTTTACCGGCGGAAGTATTTTGGAAATTGACTATCAAGAAACAAGACCATTAAATCAAGAAATATTAGAAAAATTAAATGAATTTGACTTAGGAACTATTTATGTTCAACCGACCGGAGAAAAAGGAGTTATTTTAAGGATGGAAGAGATTGATGAAGAAATTCATCAACAGATTTTAGAGAAACTTCAAGACGGAAAAGAGTTAGAGGAGATACGATTTGAATCAATTGGGCCCACGATTGGTCAGGAGTTAAAGCAAAAAACCAAAATTGTTATAGTTGTAGCCTTATTGTCAATGATTGTATATATTGCTTTAGCTTTTAGAAAAGTTCAGAGGCCTTTGCGGTCTTGGCAGTACGGAATAACCAGCGTCATTGCTCTTTTTCATGATATTTTAATTCCTTTGGGGGCTTTCGCGATTTTAGGAAAATTTTATGGCATTGAGATTTCTATACCGGTAATTACTGCTCTTCTTGCTGTTTTAGGATATTCTATTAACAATACAGTGGTTGTATTTGACAGAATAAGAGAAAATCTTTTGAGGAGAGGGGAAATATTTGAAGAAATCGTTGACAGAAGCTTAAATCAAACATTAAGCCGACAGATTAATACTTCTCTGACAACCTTATTTGTAGCTGGAGCTATTTTCTTTTTGGGCGGGGAGACCTTAAAATATTTTGCTTTAGCCCTAATTTTCGGAATTTTAGCCGGCACTTATTCCTCAATCTTCCTCGCTGGTCCAATTTTGGTAACTTGGTTCAAATTCCGAAGGGGTAGGACTAATTAACTTGACAAGGGTTTTTAAAAATGTTTAAATAGAAAAATAATTATCACGATATCAATACATTGGTGTTTCATTGGTGTATTAGTATTGAGTTGTATGAATTTTAACTATCAAAAAATTTGCGCAGATTTATTAAAAGATTTGCCTCAAAGAACAACCGGTGTTATTGAGAGGCGTTTTGGTTTGCGAGCAGGGCAAAGAGAAACATTAGAAACTATTGGGCAAAGTTATGATATTACCAGAGAAAGAGTTCGCCAGATTGAAGCAGAAGGATTTTCAAAAATTAAGCCAAGAATTAGAGAAAATCAAAAACTTTTTGAATATTTTGAAGAAGTTCTTATTTCTTTCGGAGGTTTAAAAAAAGAAGATGATTTACTCCAATCTTTAGGCGGAAACAAGCTTCAAAACAATATTTTCTTTTTGATATTTAATGGAAATAGATTTAATAGATTTCCAGAAGATAAAGATTTTTATTCTTTCTGGGCGGTTAAGAAAGAATCTGTAAATCAAGCCAAGAAAGTGGTAAAATCAACTATAAATAGATTTAAAAAAGAAAAGAGAATTTTTTCTTTGGCTGAACTCTTGAAAGATCAGAAACTAAATAAAGATGTTTTTCTTTCATATATTGAAATTTCAAAGCAAATTCAAAAAAATCCTGAAGAACAATTTGGTTTAAAAGATTGGCTGGAGATTAATCCTCGCGGAGTAAAAGACAGAGCATATTTAGTTTTTAAAAAAGAAGAGAAACCTTTGCATTTTACCCAAATTGCTGCTCTTATAGAGAAATTACCTTTTCCTTCTCAAAGGGGAATTCACACAGCTACTGTTCATAATGAACTAATTAAAGACCCGAGGTTTGTTTTAGTTGGAAGGGGCCTTTATGCTTTAACAGAATGGGGATATACTCCCGGAGTAGTTAAGGATATAATTTTAAAAATCTTAAAAGAATCAAAAAAATCTTTATCAAAAAAAGAGGTTTTAGAAAAGGTTTTAGAGCAACGTTTTGTAAAAGAAAATACAGTTTCTCTTAATTTACAGAATAACGATTGTTTTGTCAGGGACTCTCAAGGAAGGTACAAGGTAAGAGAAGCTTAGGAAGTTTCTTAATTTTCTAATGTTTGATTCATTAAAAATTTTAATTCCGATACTTTCCCTTGCCTGGGAAATTCTTAAGAGTTGGTGGTGGCTGCCATTACCCTTTATTCTATGGTGGCCTTTTTCTTTTCTATGGCTTTGGTGGAGAACAGACCTTTTTTTAAAAAAGAAGAAATTTATTTTACTGGAGATTAAAATACCAAAGGAGGTTTTAAAGCCAATCAGGGCTATGGAGGTAGTTGTGGATGGTTTATGGCAGATTATTTACGACCCCGCTGACTGGTGGGAAAAATGGGTTGACGGAAAAGTAATGCTTTCTTATTCGCTTGAGATTGTCTCAATTGGCGGAGAGTCCCACTTTTTTGTCAGAATTCCTGAAACAAGCCGGGACTCAGTTGAATCAGCTATTTATTCCCAGTATCCTGAAGCTGAGGTTTCAATAGCCGATGATTATACAAAATATATTCCTCAAGATATTCCAAATAAAGATTGGGATCTTTGGGGTGCTGATTATGTACTTTTGAAACCCGATCCATATCCAATTAAAACTTACCTCAAATTTGAAACAGAACGCGAGCCCTTGGAAGAAAAAAGAATTGACCCCTTGGCTGGTCTTCTTGAAGCAATGGCAAAAATAAAGCCCGGAGAACAGCTTTGGATTCAAATTACAGTTAGTCCGGTTACTAATAAGGAACTTCCCTGGGTAACTGAGGGAGAAAAGATAAGAGATGAGCTTGCCAGAAGAACAAAAAAAGTTCCGGTAAGAAAACCAATAATTATGGAAGCTGCCGATGTTTTAATTACTGGAGAACCGCCTGGAGGTTTGTCCAAAGAAGAAAAAGAACTTATCCCGCCGGAAATGAAACTTACTCCCGGAGAAAGAGAAATAATTATCGGAGTAGAGCAGAAAATGGCAAAGCGCGGCTTTAAAACCAATATTAGATTTATTTATCTTGGCAAAAGAGACGTTTTCTTTAAACCAAAACTTCGGCTTCCTCTTGCCTTTTTTTCTATTTTTTTCACTCAGAATCTTAATGCTCTGGTGCCTTGGGGGAGGACCTTAACTAAAATTCATAAAAGCTGGTTTTTGCCTTTAAATCTTGTTTTTAATCGGAGATTATATTTGAGAAAAAGATCTCTATTTAGAAAATATAGATTAAGATTTTCTCCTTTATTTCCTGGAAAGGACCATTGGCCTTCATCTTTTATCTTAAATACCGAAGAGATGGCTACTATATTTCACTTTCCTAGCAGAAGAGTTGCTCCAGCTCCGTTTGTTGAGCGGATTGAAGCAAAGAAAGGAGAGGCGCCTCCCGGCCTGCCTACCGGATAATCAATTATATGAACGGAATTAATATTTTTGCTGAAACAAATTTTCGTAATATCCGAAAGAAATTTGGCATTAAACCCGATGATAGGCGTCGGCATTTTTACGTTATTGGTAAAACAGGAATGGGAAAAACAGCTATGCTCCAAAATATGGCTATTCAGGATATTCAGCAAGGCAGAGGAGTGGGTTTTGTTGATCCTCACGGAGAAGCAGCCGAAGAGTTATTGAATTTTATTCCTTCAAATCGAATTAACGATGTTATTTATGTTAATCCTGCTGACTTAGAATATCCTATTGCTTTTAATGTTATGGAAAGAGTTGACTTAGGGCATCGGCATTTAGTAGCCGGCGGATTGATGGGCGTGTTTAAGAAAATCTGGCCTGATGTTTGGTCTGCCAGAATGGAGTATATTTTAAATAATTCTATTTTAGCTCTTCTTGAATATCCAGGTTCAACCCTGCTTGGGATTAATAGGATGATGTCTGACTCGGATTTTCGGAAAAAAGTGGTAGAGAAAATTACCGATCCGATGGTTAAGTCATTTTGGGTTAATGAATTTGCCCGTTATACTCAAAGATATGAAGTGGAAGCTACGGCGGCTATTCAAAACAAAGTCGGCCAATTTATTTCAGCTCCCTTGATTAGAAATATTATTGGCCAGATTGGTTCAACTATTAATATGCGAGAAGTGATGGATAAAAGAAAAATTTTAATTTTAAATTTATCAAAAGGAAGAATAGGAGAAGATAATTCAATGTTGTTGGGAGCTCTTTTAATTACAAAAATACAATTGGCTGCTATGTCCCGAGTGGATATGCCCGAAGAGGAAAGAAAAGATTTCTTTTTATATGTAGATGAATTTCAAAACTTTGCCACCGAGTCATTTGTTAATATTCTCTCCGAAGCAAGAAAATATAGATTAGCTTTAATTTTGGCTCATCAATACATTACCCAAATGGATGAGACGGTGAGAGACGCTGTCTTTGGTAATATCGGGACTTTAGTTTCTTTTCGAGTCGGGGCAGAAGATGCCGAATATTTAGAAAAAGAATTTATTCCGGATTTTACTGCCGGAGATATTGTTAATTTGGCAAAATATAACATTTATTTAAAATTGATGATTGATGGATTAGCCGGAAGGCCTTTCTCCGCTGAAACTTTAGCCCCGTTTCCAAAAACCGAGGTTTCCAATAAAGAAAAGATTATAAAGGTTTCTCGGGAAAGATATGGAACTCCACGGAAAGAGGTTGAAGAAAAAATTACTAAATGGGCAGGGTTTTTGGATACGCCGGCTGTTTCTGTTAAAACTTCCGAAGCCCCCGTTCTTTATGACGCTACTTGTTCTTTATGCGGCAAGCCGACAAAAGTAGTTTTTCCGCCAGATGGCAAAAGACCGGTTTATTGCAAGGCCTGTTTAAAAAAAGTAAGAGAAGGCGGAAGCCAAAAGGAATCAGCTCCGTCAATTTCCTTAGAAAAAGCGGTAAAAGAAGAGCCGATTTCTTTTAAGAGACCAAAGGGAAGAACAGAGCCCTTAAAAAGAAAGCGAAAACCGGTTAATTTAACAGAATTAAGAAAAACCCTAGATGAGTCCTTGGAAAAAAAATCTGAGGAATAATTATTCGTAATTCGAAAAATTATGTTTAAGACCCTCAAAGACCTTGATGTTAAAAATAAACGAGTTTTAGTAAGGTGTGATTTTAATGTTCCCTTAAGTAAAAAAGGGGACGTCGGGGATGATTTTCGAATTAAACAAGCCGTCCCTACCATTGAATATTTGATTAAAAATAAAGCTAAAGTAATTTTGATGAGTCATTTAGATGAGCCAGAGGGAAAGGTGGTAGAAACTTTGAGATTAACCCCGGTTCAAGAAAAATTGACTGAGTGTTTGGGCTTCCCGGTGACAAAAGCTTCGGATTGTATCGAGGAAGAAATTGAGAGACAGACAGAGAAGATGAAAGAAGGGGAAGTTTTGCTTTTGGAGAATTTAAGGTTTCATAAAGAGGAGAAAGAAAATGACCGAAATTTCTCTAAAAAACTTGCTAAATTAGCTGATATTTATATCAATAATGCTTTTGGCGTTTCCCACCGAGCCCATGCTTCAATTGTCGGAGTCCCAAAATATTTACCCTCGGGAGCCGGGCTTTTACTTGAAAAAGAGGTTAAAATTCTTTCTAATGTTTTGGAAAAACCCTGGCGGCCATTAGTAGCGATTATTGGCGGGGTTAAAATTTCAAGCAAGACCAAAGTAATTAAACAATTTTTAGAAAAAGCCGACCATTTACTTATTGGAGGGAAAATAGCTAATGCTATTTTGATAATAAAAGGAATTTGTATTGGAAGACCTTGGCCCTCAGAGGAAGTAGCAAAAGAAATTTCCAAGTTTAATTTAACTTCCACTAAACTTCATCTTCCCATTGACGCCATTGCCTCGCCAGATGAAACCGGCGAATTTTATGTCCGGGAAACAGGACCTGGAAAAGTAAGAAAAGATGAAAAACTTTTAGATATCGGGCCGGAAACCATCAAAATGTTTTCTAAAATAATTGAAGACGCAAAAATGATTATTTGGTCGGGTCCATTGGGACATTTTGAAGAACCATTATTTGAGAAAGGAACAAAAGTAATTGCCGAAAAAATTGCTAAGAACCTTCAGGCCTTTAAAATTGTTGGCGGCGGAGAGACTATTTCTGCTTTATCTAAATTTGGTTTGCGAAAAAAATTTGACCATATTTCTACGGGCGGTGGAGCAATGTTAGAATTTCTTTCCGGTGAAGAACTCCCCGGTTTAAAAGTATTAGATTATTATGGCGGCTGAAATCAAAAATTTAAAAAAGGCGGCTAATCGGATTTTAAAAGCGATAAAATCAAAAGAAAAAATAATTATTTATGGCGATGCTGATTTAGATGGAGTAACTTCAGTAATTATTCTAAAAGAATCTATTAAAAATTTAGGAGGTGAAATTGCCGCAATTTATTTTCCCGATAGAGAAGAAGAAGGATATGGAATAAGCGAGAAAGCTTTAGATTATTTAAAAGAATACGCTCCTGCTTTGTTTTTAGCTTTGGACTGCGGCATCGGAAATTTCAAAGAAATAAAGATAGCCAAAAAATTGGGATTTGAAGTAATACTTATTGAACATCACGAAATATTGGATAAACTTCCCGAGGCTGATATTATTGTTGACCCAAAACAAAAAGGAGATAAATACCCATTCAAACAATTTGCTACGGTTGGGATTATTTTTAGATTAGCCAAGCTTCTTTTGAAAAAAGGGATGACAGAGAATTTAAGAAAAAATTTTTTAGAATTAACAGCTATGGCAACAATTGCTGATATGATGCCTCGAGTTGATGAAAACGAAGAAATGATTATAGAGGGGTTGAGTTTTTTAAAAACGAGTTGGCGGCCAGGCATCCAGGCATTATTTGAATTAGAGGCATTTGAATCTTTAACTTTGCTTCAGCAAGTTTATAAAGTTAATTCTCTTTTAAATATTCGAAATATTGAGAACGGATTGCCAGCTGCTTTTCGTCTATTAACTGTTCCTAAAAAAGAGGAGGCGAAAGAATTAGCTGAGAAGTTATTAGAGAAAGGTCTTCAAAAAAGAAAAAGAATAAAAGAAATAACATACGAGATTGAAGAGAAAATTTTAGGTAAGGAAGCAGAGCCAATTATTTTTGAAGGAAGTTCTGATTGGGAATTAATTTTGTTGGGAGTGGCGGCATCAATACTTTCTCAGAAATATAAAAAACCGGTATTTTTATATAAAAGAGAGAAAGATGAGAGTCACGGGGTAGTGTTGTCTGGCAGCGTTAGGGCGCCTGCCGGTCTTAATTTAGTTGAAGCAATGAAAAACTGTTCTGAGGATCTCATAACTTATGGTGGACATCCTCAGGCAGCAGGATTTAGGATAGCAAATAAAAATCTAAAAGAATTTAAAGAATGCCTAATGGATTATTTTGATTAATTATGAAAAAAATTATTATTTACACAGATGGCGGTTCCAGAGGCAATCCGGGTCCGGCAGCAATCGGGGTTGTATTTTGTAATGAGAAGGGTCAGAGCATAAAAGAATATTCTGAATATTTAGGAGAACGTTTTACTAATAACGAAGCAGAATACAAAGCCGTAATCTTCGCTTTAAAAAAATTCAAAGCATTGTTTGGCAAAAAATTAGCCAAAAATTCTGAGATTCAGATAAGATCTGATTCCGAGCTCTTGGTAAAACAACTAAACAGCCAATACAAGATTTTAGATTCCAAAATTCAGTTATTATTCTTGGAAGTTTGGAATTTAAGGTTTGATTTTAAAAGAGTAAAATTTAAATCAATTTCCCGAGATAAAAACAAAGAAGCGGACAGGTTAGCAAATGAGGCCCTAGACGCCCAAGCAAGCGCCCAGAAACTGTTATAAAATTAAAAAAAATTCAGACCTGACACCATTTTTTCTTTTTTTTGCTAAAACAGTAGTTTTCGGTTTGACTATTTTGAGTAATTGGTATAATTTTAAATATCGTTGTTCATTGTAAAAATATTTTTCAAAACAGAAGGAGATAAAAATGAAAGAGAAGAACAAAATAACACTAAAAGACGTCTCAATTCAAAAACTGCCCGAAATGACCGCTGAAGATATCAAGAATCTTCGTAGGAAATTAGATATGACTCAAAAAAGATTTGCAACAGCAATAGGCTGTTCTAAAAGGACTATTGAGTCCTTAGAGCAAGGAAGATATAAAGCAAAAGGAGTAATTTTAAGGCTGTTTCAGGTATTTAAGGAATATCCCAGCCTTGCTCGGGCGTAAACGGTGGATAGTAGGGAATATTTATGATATTCTTTCTATAATAAAAGGTATGTGTAGATTTTTGCACATACCCTTTTTATTTAAATTGAAAAATAGAAAAATAGAAAATAGAAAAATAGGGGTAAGCTCTATTTTTTTGTTTTATTGGACTTTTTATGAGATAAGTGGTATTTTGTATAGGTATGAATTATTCAGATCAACAACTTGTAGCTGATTATATCGCAGGCGACGAGAAATCATTGGAGACTTTAATTAAACGTTATCTCAAGCCGATTTATAACTTTATTTGTCGCTATGTCGGCAATGAACAGGAAGCCGAGGATATAACGCAGGAGGTTTTTGTAAAGGTCTGGCGGAGTTTGAAAAAGTTTGACCAAAGCAAAAGTTTCAAAACTTGGATTTTCAGTATTGCCAAAAATACATCTATTGATTGGCTGAGAAAGAAAAAAACTATACCCTTTTCTAATTTTGAAAACGAAGAGGGAAAAAACCTGCTTACTGAAAAACTCGCTGATCCCGCGCCTCTGCCTAATAAAATTCTTGAACGAGCTGATATTGCAGAAATACTTAATATAGCAATAAATCAACTGAATCCTAAATATCGTATGGTATTATTCCTCCGCTACAATGACCACTTCAATTTTAGAGAAATCGCCGAGGTATTAAGTGAGCCCCTTAATACCATTAAAAGTAGGCACAGACGAGCTCTTATCCTGCTTAAAAAATTATTATTCATTAAGCTATAAAATTTATACTAAAAAAGGATGCACCAAAATGCATCCTTTTATCGTATTAGTAAAAGGGAACAGGATTCGAACCAGAATCAATTTAGAAGCGAAAGAATGGGTTAAGTTCGAGGAAGGACGACGAAGGAGTGTTAGAACCTAACACTTCGAGGAGGAGTGACGAAGAAATTGGCTTATTATTTCGCTTCCATTCGGGCGGGCGAATTTTATCCAGCTTCTTCGTTACTCGTCGCTTATGTATCCAGGGGATACACTTCACTTTTCCTGCCTCGAATCTGAATAAAATTCGCTCCGCTAAATTGACTCTGGTTCGAATCCTGCTCCCTAATAGAGATATGCGTAAAGATTACGAAAAACTTTTTGCCAATCTTAACCCCAAAGAACCGCCTCTTGGGCTTTTTGACCGCATAATTCTTGCAATTAAACAAGAACAGGAACTGCGACACACCAAGAGATTGTTATTTGGGTTTTTGTCCCTTTTATTAATCTCTTTAATTACTACGTCTCTTTCTGGAGCAACGCTCATAAATCAAATAGAAAGTTCGGGGATTACTTACTTTATTTCCACCGCAGTCAGCGATATGGGAACATTCTTTGCTCTTTGGCAGGATTTCGGTTTAGCTATTTTAGAGTCATTGCCGATTATGGGTATGACAATTTTCTTATTAAGTCTTGCTATTTCTGTATTCACACTTAGATTATTTCTGCACAGAAAAAGATTATTACTTGGGTATCTAATCCAGAGCTTTACTTAAAAAACCATTAATTAATAGCTTTAATTAAAAAACATATGAACGAAGAAAAACAAAACAATAAAAAAACAAATCATGATATTCTAAAAAGGATTATTATTGGTCTGGCTAGTTTTGCAGTAGTGGTTTTAATATTTGGTGTCGGGATGTTTGTTGGTGGAATGAAAGCGAAGTTTTCTTATCGCTGGGCAGAAAGTTATCACAAAAATTTCGCCGGGCCGAAAACGGGATTTCTTGGTGACTGGCGAAATTTCCCTAAAGGAGATTTTATTGAGGGTCACGGCGTTTTCGGGAAAATTATTGAACTCAATGATTCTGGTTTTGTTATTTTTGATATTAAGAAAAAGGAAGATACAGAAAAAATGATTGTAATTAACGAAGACACGATAATTAAGAAAGGAAAAGAAATAACAAAAGACGAATTAAAAGTCGGCGACCAAGTAGTAATTATCGGTTCTCCGAACGAAGAGGGTCAAATTGAAGCAAAACTTATAAGAACCTTTCCTCGCTTCGCTCTTCAAGAACCTTGATTCGTTATTGTATAAAAAACATATAATCTTGAAATAAGAACCTTTCCTCGCTTCGCTCTTCAAGAACCTTGATTCGCTATTGTATAAAAAACATATAATCTTGAAATAAGAACCTTTCCTCGCTTCGCTCCTTAAGAACCTTGATTCGCTAAGGTATAAATAATATATTCTTGAATTTAGGTTTTTTAAATAAATATGTTTTCTAAAATAATATTTAAACAGATATTTAAACATAAGTTTATAACAGTAATAATTCTAATATTGGTTATCACTGGTGGATATTTTGGTTATCAGAAATTTACTGGCAATGACAGCGCTGTTCGTTATGCAATTGCGGCAGTTGAGAAGGGGACGCTTATTGTTTCGGTTTCCGGCTCTGGTCAAGTGTCTTCGCTAAATGAGGCAGATATTAAAGCGCAGGTAAATGGAGAAATTTTAAATCTTTACATTTCAAATGGCGATGAAGTAAGAGAAGGAAAATTGGTTGCTAAATTAGATGATGCGGATTTAAAAAGAGCAATGGTAAGCGCTCAACTTTCGCTTGAGACTGCGCAATCTGACCTGGACCAGTTATTGAGTCCTCCTGACGAACTTGATTTATTCCAAGCAGAAAACGCTTTAACTAAAGCTAATGACTCAAAAACTAAAGCAGAGGAGGGAATTGAGAATGGTTTAAAAGATGCTTTTGATGGTGTTACCAATATCTTTTTTGATTTACCGACAATCATTACGACAGCCAGAGATGTTTTGTATGGCTACAATATAGCAAAAAGTGAAATAATGATCAGCGATTACAATTGGAACGAAACTGTTTATATGAATTCTTTTGATTCTACGGATAGAATGGATTTAGAACCTTTTATTGGAGGTGCTGAAAACGATTATAAGGCGGCAAGGATAAAATATGACCAAAACTTGAAAGATTACAAAGATACAGATTATTACGCGGACAGTCAAACAATAGAGAATTTACTAAACGAAACGGCGGATACAACTAAAGCTATATCCCAAGCTATCAAAAGCGAAATTAATCTTTTGGATTTTGTTGTTGATTATTTTTCTTCTCACGATAAACGTATTTATAGCGGAATAACCGCTTATCAAACGAATCTTCAATCTTATTATTTAAAAACAAACGGTTATTTGCAAAATCTTTATTCCATCCAAAATTCTTTGAAGAGTGACAGACAGGCTGTAGTTGATGCCGAATTATCAGTCAAAGAAAAAGAACTGTTACTGGAAAAGCTTAAAGAAGCTCCCGATGAGTTGGATGTCCGGACCAAAGAACTCGCCGTTCAGCAGAGAAAAGATGCTCTGGCTTCAGCTCAAAAAGATTTAGAAGATTCTTATATCTATGCGCCATTTAGCGGTGTTATTACTGAAGTAAAAGTAAAAAATGGTGACTCTATTTCCAAAGAGATGACAGTTGCAAATATTATTACCGAACAGAAAATAGCTGAGATTTCTCTAAACGAGGTTGACGCAGCTAATGTAAAAGTTGGTCAAAAAGTAACTCTTACTTTTGACGCTTTTTTGGAAGCAAGCGTTTCCGGAAAAGTTATAGAGGTTGATACGGTGGGACAGGTTTCTCAGGGGGTGGTAAGTTATGGAGTTAAGATTGCCTTTGGTACTGATATAGAACAAGTCAAGCCCGGGATGAGTGTTACCGCAGATATTATTATCGAAGCTAAACAGAATGTTTTGGTTTTATCAAACAGCGCGATTAAGTCGCAGGGAGAATCTTACTATGTTGAATTAGTAGAGGCGCCAGAAGGAATGAAACAGCAATTATTAGCCAATGTTTCGGGAACGATTTTGCCAACGCCTCCAAAGTTACAAATCGTAGAAGTAGGGCTGACAAATGATTTTTCCACTGAAGTTGTAGCTGGTCTTCAGGAAGGTGATATTGTTGTTGTCTCAACAATTAATCCAGGCGTGGTTCAAACCACTCAAACCCAGGGGTTTCAAATACCGGGAATGAATACCGGAGGCAAATCCCAAACGAAAAACTTTAGCAAGTAAATCAAAATGCTTGAGGTTAAAAATATTAGCAAGGTTTATAAATCAAGCGGTGTTGAAACGAAAGTGCTAAAAGGCATTTCTTTTTCTATTAATGACGGTGAATTTGTGGCAATTATCGGGCCTTCCGGTTCTGGGAAATCAACCTTAATGCACATTTTGGGTTGTCTGGATAGCCCAACCGGCGGCCAATATTTTTTTGAAGGAAAAGATGTTTCTCAACTTTCCGACGATGAATTGGCTGACATTCGAAAGAAGAAAATCGGCTTTGTCTTCCAATCTTTTAATCTTTTACCTAGGGCAACGGTTTTACGAAATGTAGTATTGCCTTTAATTTATACCAATATCTCAAAAGGTGAGAGAGAGGAAATTGCCAAGAAATCTTTAAATAGCGCGGGATTAGATGAGACGCGCTTTCATCATCTTTCCAATCAACTTTCAGGAGGCGAGATGCAGAGAGTGGCTATTGCTAGAGCTTTGGTTAATAACCCAGCTATTATTTTTGCTGATGAGCCAACCGGCAACCTTGATAGCAAGACCGGTGAGGTTGTTCTTGAAACCTTTAAAAGCTTAAACGAACAAGGCAGAACGGTTATTTTAATTACTCACGAAAAATACATTGCCGAACACACCAAGAGAATAATCTCCTTAAAAGACGGGGAAATTGTAGAAGACGTTATTAATCATCGTTAATTTATGTTTATCACTGATTTATTTGAAGAAACATATTTTGCTATTTATGCAAATAAAGTTAGGTCAATCCTAACCATTTTAGGTATTGTTATTGGTATTGGATCAGTAATTGCCATGATTTCAATTGGTCAGGGAGCGGCCGGTTCCATTGAATCAAGCATTCAATCAATGGGGTCAAATTTAATTACTGTTATGCCAGGATTCCAAAAAAGTTTTTCTCAGATTTCAGCCGGTAGAGGTTCAGCTCAAAGCTTAACCATAGAGGATTCAGAAGCTATAACTCAAGAAGTCCCTGGGGTTTTGGCAGTGGCGCCAGAGGTTTCTCAAAGGTATCAGGTTGTAGCCAAGGGTCAAAATACCAATACTCAAATAGTAGGAACAGTTTATTCTTATCCGCAGGTAAAAAACATTGAAATAGCTTTGGGTGTTTTTATTTCTGATCAAAATGTTCGGAGTATGTCAAAAGTAGCGGTTTTGGGCCCGATAACCAGAGATGATCTTTTTGGTGAAAATACCAACCCCCTGGGCCAAACAGTAAGAATTAATGGTATAAATTTTAAAGTGATCGGCGTAACCCAATCCAAGGGAGGCACCGGCTTTGGCAGCCAGGACGATGTAGTTTTCATTCCTATAACAACTGCCCAAAAATTTTTAGCAGGATCAAATTTTGTCTCAACAATCAGTGTTCAAGCTGAAAGCGATCAAGCGATGGCCTCTGTCCAGTCAGCTATCACTAACCTTCTTTTGAGGTTACATAATATTGGTGACCCTCAGATGGCCGATTTTAGTACACTGTCGCAGCAGGACATTATTGAGTCTGCTTCTTCAATAACCAATACCATGACCATTTTATTGGCAGCAATTGCCGGAATTTCTCTGATTGTCGGCGGTATTGGTATTATGAATATGATGATGACAACAGTAACCGAGAGAACTCGGGAAATCGGACTTCGCAAAGCAATCGGCGCTAAAAGATCAGATATTAGTTTACAGTTTTTGGCCGAAGCAGTAATGCTTACTTTTCTTGGAGGTGCCATCGGAATCATTTTAGGGAGCGCATTAGCTTATGGAATAGCATTTTTTACCGCCCTGCCTGCTAAAATTTCTTTATTTTCAATTATTTTAGCTTTTGGCGTATCTGCCGGCATTGGGATTTTGTTTGGCTATTGGCCTGCCCAAAAAGCAGCCAAACTTAATCCCATTGAGGCGTTGCGTTATGAATAACGAACTGTGGTCGGCGGTTCGGAAATTAAAATTTTAGGAGAAATTATGAAAAAATTACTATTAATTATCATTGCAATTATTATAGTTGGGGGCGGGGCTTTTTATGGTGGCATGAAGTATGGTCAGAATAAAAGTCCTTTAAGTGATTTTTCTCGCCAGAATTTCCAAGATTTATCTCCAGAACAACGCCAGCAACTTTTTCAGGGTAATGTAGGAGGAAACTTGCAGAAAGGAGTGGGGAAAGAAGCCGGATCAGGTTTTCTTAAAGGCGAGGTTATTAATAAAGATGAACAGAGTTTGACCCTGAAAATTGTGGACGGTAGCTCAATGATTATTTTCTTTTCGGGTTCTACCGAGATATCAAAAATAGCCGAAGGCTCAATAAATGACATTGAAGTTGGCAAACAAATAACGGTTACGGGCGAACAAAATTCTGACGGAAGCTACACCGCAGAGGCGATCCAACTTTCTCCCTATTACCCGACTCAGAAGAAATAGCGATTAGAATACCGAGATATTTATAAAGAGACAAGGCAACCGAGAGGCATAAAAATTGCCAAGAGAGTAATTAATATGCAATAATAAAATAATGAAGCCGTTAAATATTTTAGGATTAACAATTTTTTCCGGGGGTCTGCTTTCTTTGATTGGATTTGGTTTATATGAATTTTTTAAAGATTCAACTGTTCCTATCGTGGTCAGGTGGGGAATTATAGCTATAATATTAGGAGTAATTATTATTTTAATCTCTCTCATCAAAGAAAGGTTAAAAGAAAAAAATTTATGATATTTGTAACTTCAGATAAAGTTCCCGGAAGAGAAATAAAAGAAACCTTGGGTTTAGTTCGAGGTAATACCATTAGAGCCAAACATATTGGTAAGGATATTTTAGCTGGTTTAAGAAGTATTGTTGGTGGAGAGATTAAAGAATATACCGAGGCATTAAGCGAAGCAAGAGAAGTAGCGATGAAAAGAATGATTGAAGAAGCGGAGAAATTAGGAGCAGATGCAATTGTTTGTATCCGATTTACTACCTCTCAGGTAATGGCGGGAGCGGCCGAATTATTAGTTTATGGGACAGCAGTAAAATTGGTTAAATAGATTTTAACAGTAGGAAAATAGGGTCAGCTCTGTTTTTTCAATAAAATAAATCTGAATTAAAAAATCTCGCGCTTGATGCGAGATTTTTTAATGTCTTAGCAAGATTGTAAGCCGAATTCTGTTTTATGTGATCATTTATCTAAGCGAACTACTTTTTCCAAAAAATTGAGTCAAATTCCCGATTTTTTGGTTTGTTCTTGCACCCAGCAAGGATTTAGCCGTTTCACCCCTCCGCTAAGCGGAGGACTCGTCTCTGTTCGCACCTCTACCCCGCTAAGCGGGGCGGTAGTCTTATTAAGAACTACTGCTTTTGGAATAGGTGTTCGGACTTTCCTCCCCCCCGCTAAGCGGGGGAGCGATCACTCATCTTGCTAAGACACATACATTTTACCAAGCTTAAGCTCTTTTGTCAACCCCGTAGAAGAAATTTGACAAGATTTTCTTTGGAAAATCTAAATGTCGAAGGCAGTCAAATTTTCTCTACGGGGTCAAGTGTGGCATGTTGAAAAATCAAGGGAAAAATAGTAAGATTGAACTATGGAATACACCAGATACCCGATAAAGACCCATTTTATTAAAACTTCGGATAACTTGGTTGGGATTATTTCAAAATATGTTTTGCCTTTTGCTAAAGAGGAAGACATTATTGTTTTATGCCAAAAAATTGTTTCAATTATTCAAAATAGGGTAGTGTATAAAAAAGATGTTAAAGTTGGGTTTTGGGCAAAATTTCTTTCAAGGTTTGCCAAAAAGACGCCTTATGGTTTTTCAGTAGGAAATCCTTTGAAAATGCAAGTAGCTATTAATTTAGCAGGCCTGCCAAGAATTTTATTTGCTTGTTTCTGCAGCGGCGCGGCTAAAATTTTTGGAATTTCTGGAACTTTTTACAGAGTGGCTGGCCATCAGATTTCCCAAATAGACGGTTTTTACGGAGAGGCATTTTCTCAATATGCTGAGATGGGAATATTGGGTTCTAAGGATTCAGATAAAGTTTGTGAAGAATTAAAAAATAAGTTTGGTTTTTCTTTTGTAGTAGCAGATGTCAATGATTTAGGCAGAAACATTATTGGCATTAGCAATGATTTAAAAGATAGAAAAGAAGAAATTTTAGAAGTATTAAAAGACAATCCAGCCGGCCAATCCAACCAACAAACTCCCATTATAATTTTACGGAAATATGTACAATCACATTTTTAATTCTAAAACAAAGACAATTACTTCTGCTGCTGGGATTTTAGCGGCAGCGTCTTTGATTAGCGGCTTTCTGGGTCTTTTTAGAGACCGCCTTTTAGCTGGCAGTTTTGGAGCTGGAGATGAGCTTGATATTTATTACGCCGCTTTTAGAATACCCGATTTTATTTCTATGGTTCTTATTATGGGAGCCATTTCAGCTGCTATAATACCTATTTTCAGTGAGTATTTAGTCCGTTCTAATGAGCAAGCATGGAGATTCTTTTCTAATCTTGTAAACCTCTTTTTTATTTCTTTAATTGTAATAGCTGGTATTTTAATTATCTTTGTTCCTCAAATCCTTTCTGTAATTGTCCCCGGATTTATTGGAGATAAAAAAGAGTTAGCTGTTTTGCTTACCCGAATTATGTTTTTAAGCCCGATTCTTCTTGGAATAAGCAATATTATTTCCGGTATTTTGCGCGTGTTTAAAAGATTTCTTGTTACTTCTTTAGCTCCTATTATGTATAATCTTGGAATTATTTTCGGAATTATGTTTTTTGTTCCTTTGATGGGATTAAAAGGGCTTGCCTGGGGAGTTGTATTTGGAGCTTTTCTTCATCTTTTTGTTCAGATTCCTATTCTTTTGAAAGTCGGATTCAGACCTAAAAAAGTTTTAAACTTTTCTGAACCCGGTTTTCTTAGGGCTATAAAATTAACTATTCCCAGAGCTATTGGCTTGGCTGCGGGCCAAATTAATTTAATAGTAATTACTGCTATTGGTTCTACTTTAGCAGCAGGAAGCATTGCGGTGTTTAGTTTAGCAAATAATCTTCAGAATCTTCCGATAACTCTTATTGCTGTTTCTTTTTCTACTGCTGCTTTTCCATTTTTAACATTATATTTTTCCAAAAAAGAGAAAGAAAAACTTATTCAAAAATTTTCTTCTGTTTTCAGGCAGATTCTTTTTTTAATTGTGCCTGTTAGTATTTTGACATTTATTTTAAGAGCCCAGATTGTTAGAGTAATTTTAGGAACAGGGAAATTCGGTTGGGCTGATACTCAACTTACCGCTGCCTGTTTGGGTATTTTTAGTTTTGCTATTTTTGCTTATGGGCTCGCGCTTTTAGTTTCTAAGACCTTTTATGCTTTTCAAAATACTAAAATACCTGCATTAGTAACTTTATTTACAGTAGGATTAAATATTGTTTTATGTTATTTCTTCGTCTGGGTTTTAGGGTTTGAAAATGCTTTTCAAAACTTTTTAATAAGTTTTCTTGATCTTCAGGGAATCAAAGAGAATTCAGTTATTGGTCTTCCTTTAGCTTTAGCTGTTTCAGGGATATTTCAAGTGAGTTTGCTTTTGATGTTTCTGAATAAGAAAGTAGGGGATTTTAGAATAAAAGAGATATTCGACTCTTTTATTAAAATTCTAGCTTCCGGTGTTTTACTGGGCTTGGCTTGTTATTTTGTTCGTCAAATAGTTGCTAATTTTGTTAATATGCAGACCTTCTGGGGAATATTTTCTCAAGCCGCTTTAGCAAGTATATCAGGAGTTATTGTTTTTATTATATCTGCTTTTGCATTAAAATCTCCAGAAATTAAAACGTTAAAAACAGTAATTTCAAGAAAAATAAATGGAAATTAGGAACTTTTGTATTATTTCTCATATTGATGCAGGCAAGTCCACTTTGGCTGACCGTTTTTTAGAATTAACCAGCGCTGTTTCGTCAAGAAAAATGAGACCTCAGTTTTTAGATATGATGGATTTGGAAAGAGAGAAAGGCATAACAATAAAAATGCAGCCGATTAGAATGATTTATAAAAATTTTATTCTAAACTTAATTGATACGCCTGGCCATGTTGATTTTTCTTATGAAGTTTCAAGATCTTTAGCAGCTGTGGAGGGAGCTGTATTGTTAGTTGATGCTAGCCAGGGAATTCAAGCGCAAACATTAGCTAATTTAGAATTAGCTCAGAAACAAAACCTATTTATTATTCCAGTGATTAATAAAATTGATTTGCCTCAAGCCAATATTGAGCAAGCCGTAAATGAAGTAACTAAATTACTCAAAGTTAAACAAGAGGAAATTATTGAGATTTCAGCTAAAAATGGGACTAAAGTTAAACAGGTTTTAGAAGCTGTTATTGATAAGGTCCCGCCGCCAGATATTAAAAAAGAAAAGCCATTCAGGGCTTTAATTTTTGATTCAATATATGATCGATATAAAGGAGTAATTACTTATGTTAGAATTATTGATGGACAAGTTGAAAAAACAGACGAAATAAAGCTTTTGGCTGCCAAAACATCGGCGGGTATAAAAGAATTGGGATTTTTTACTCCTGAATTTGCTCCCCAAGAAAAACTTTGCGCAGGTGAAATCGGCTATATCGCAACAGGTATTAAAGAACCGGGGAAAATAAAGGTAGGTGATACGATAGCAATGTCAGATATTAAGCCGTTGCCTGGTTATGAAGAACCAAAGCCAATGGTTTACGCCAGCTTATATCCTGAAAACCCGGATGATTTTGACTTATTAAAAGACGCTCTTTCCAAATTAAAACTTAATGATCCTTCTTTGGTTTTTGAGCAAGAAACAAAAGAATCATTAGGAAGAGGATTTAAATGCGGTTTTCTTGGAACTTTGCACGCTGAAATTATATCAGAGAGAATTCGTAGAGAATTTGGCTTTAATCTAATAATTTCTTCTCCTTCTGTCGTATACAAAGTTGATAATAAACTCATTTATTCAGCAAGTGATTGTCCGAATTTTTCTAATGAAACAGAAGAGCCGTGGGTTTCTCTTGAGGTTATAACTCCAAACAGATATATTGGTAAAATTGTTGAAATATTGAAAAATCTCAGAGCAAATTACATTAAAACAGATTATCTTAGTCCAGAAAGAGCTGTTTTAATTTATGAGATTCCATTAAGAGAAATTATTGTTAATCTTTATGACAAAATAAAAAGCGTGAGCCAGGGATATGCTTCAATGAATTATAAGTTTTTGGAGTTTAGGGGAGCAGAGCTGGTTAAAATGGATATTTTGATTGCCGGGAAAAAAGAATCCGCTTTTTCAAAAATTGTTCCCAAGGAAAAAGCATTTACAGAAGGAAAAGCATTAATTAAGAAGTTAAAAGAAACTTTACCCGCTCAGCAGTTTTCAGTTGCTTTGCAGGCTGTTATCGGGGCAAATATTATAGCTAGAGAAACAGTCAAAGCTAAAAGAAAAGATGTTACCGGTTATCTTTATGGTGGAGATTATTCTCGCAAAAGAAAGCTTTTAGAAAAACAGAAAAAAGGTAAAAAGAAATTAAAAGAGAAGGGAAGTGTTCGCATCCCTCCCAATGTATTTCTTGAAATTTTTAAAACTTAACTCTTTATGCTAAGATAATTAACGAAATATAGGAGCTAAGGTTAAAAAAACCATACTTAAGACAACCAGAGAAATTAAGGTAATCCAGATGATTTTAAAAATTGTTTTAGGTTTAAGCGACATTAGTTTATGATAGCAAAGTTTAGGAAAAAGAAAAAGCCAAGTTCTTGGAAAAATATATTTTTTTCAATATTGTTTAAAATATTATTTTTGCTGGTTATTGGATTTTTAATTGTTACAAATTTAAAGATTAACCAGCGGAGGGCTCAGCTTACTGCAAGAACTGCAAGTTTAAAAGAAGAAATTGAGATTTTAGAACAAAAAAACCAAGAGTTAAAAGAAAACATTTCTCAGGCAGGGGGTGAAGAATATTTAGAAAAAGTAGCCCGAGAACAACTCGGTTTAAAAGCCCCCGGTGAAGAAGTGGTAGTTATTACCGGAGAAAGAGAGGAAGAAAAAGAAGAAGTTAAAGAGGAAGAAAAAACCTTGGGGGAAAAGATAAAAAGCATTCCAAGATTTTTTCTCTTCTGGATGCGGGATTAGTATAGTGGTAATACGTTTGCTTCCCAAGCAAGAGAGGCGAGTTCGATTCTCGTATCCCGCTCAGGTATGCCGGGGTAACTCAGTGGTAGAGTAGCTGTTTCGTAAACAGCAAGTCGCGAGTTCAAATCTCGCCTCCGGCTCAAGCCATATATCTCTTATTAACTATGCCATTAAGTAAAATTTAATGGTGTTTTTCATTAAAAATAATTGACTTTTATAAAATAAAATTATAAAATTAAAAATTAAAATTTTATAAATCAATTTTTAATTTCGCAATGGTCATTAAGCCCCTGATTTTGGGAGCCATTTATGAGCTAAAACAATATCTGAAAATACCAATTATCGGAGTGGGAGGAATTGAAAACGCAGAAGATGTGCTGGAATATATGATATTGGGATGCGCGGCAGTCCAAACATATACGGTGGCTCATGTTCAAGGATTGCAAGTTTTTGATAAAATCAACGAAGACCTTAAAAAAATACTTGGGAGAAAAAAAATAACGGACTTTAAAGACACCCTAAAATTATGGAAATAGAAATAAGAGCGAAGATAAATAATCCAAAAAAACTTAGAGAGAGACTAAAAGAATTAAGGGCAAAACGCGTCGGGGAAAAAATAGAGAACGACCAATATTTCAGTTCAATTGAACTTTGCAAAAAATTAGGTTATTCTTTTGTGGTAAGAATAAGAGAAAGAGGAGGAAAACATATTCTGACCGTAAAATCGGCCAAGAGAAAAATAGACGGGGTGTGGGAAGAATATGAAGTTCTCATCAAAGAACCAAAAACCTATCTTGCTATGTGCAAACTAATAGGTTTGGAAAAAGTGATAGCTGTTAAAAAGAAAAGAGCAATTTTTAAATTAGACGGATTTACTGTAAATATTGATGAATTCAGAAAATGGGGTTCTTTTATAGAAATCGAGCTTATATCGCCAAGATATAAAAGCAAAAAAAGATTGTTTGACTTAGCGGGTAAACTGGGAATCGCCAAAAAAGACATTTTTGAGAAAGGTTACATAAGCTCTCTTCTTAAAAAATTAAATTCTCCTTTTGTAAAGTACATCAAAAATTAGTTTTATCACGATTTTGATAAAGGGATGTCAGCCAGCGGAGTTAATAGATAAACTGTAATTTTATAGGCTTTGTAAATAGCACATTTAAAACCATAAGGAGGTAATTCATATGGCAAGAAATAAAATTCGAACATACACAATAAAAATTTTTTGTACTAAGTGCGGAACCTTGCTCTATAAATATCGGAAAGAGGGACCTGGACATCTGGTAAAATGCTATAAAAACGAGATTGTTGAAGACAATACAGCAAGAGACTTAAAGTGTCCAAAATGCAAACAGGCTTTTGCAAGAGAAGCTTTATACCACAATCGGCCAGCCAACAAAATAATTCAAGGGAAAGTGTATGTTAGGAGGTAAAAAGGGCATTCTGGTTTTAAGGAATGTCCTTCTCTTTTATTTTGTTGAAATTTTTGCTAATATAGTAAAAAGCGTAAAAATAACTAAAAAAGAGAATTATGGCTAACCTCGAATTCAAATTAGAAGATTTCCAGTCTAGACTCCATCATTTGATGGACTGTCTTTGACGTTGAGAGAAAAGAAAAAATATTAGAAGAGCTGGAAAAAAAAACCGAAAAAACGGATTTTTGGGAAGATAAAGAAAAAGCTGCGGAAATTAATCAAGGGATTGCTAATTTAAAGGAAGAAATTGAGAAAGTTGAGAAAATTAAAAAAGAAATAAAAGAGTTAGAAGAGTTAAAGGAGCTGGAAAAATTAGCAGAAGAAGATGACAAATTAGCCAAAGAAATTGAAGAAAAATCTCGGATTTTAGGAAACGAAATAAAAAAAGAAGAAATTAAAGTTTTTCTTTCCGGGAAATACGACAGGAATAATGCTATTATGGAAATATTCTCAGGAGCTGGAGGAATAGATGCTCAGGATTGGGCAACAATGTTGCTTAGAATGTTTGAGCGGTATTGCGAGAGAAAGGCCTTTCAGGTAAAAGTTATTCATCAGTCATTTGGTGAAGGCGGAGGACCGGAAGGGAGAATCGGAACCAAATCAGCAATTTTAGAAATCAAAGGTTCTTATGCTTACGGTTTTCTGAAAAATGAATCAGGCGTTCATCGATTAGTTCGCCAATCTCCCTTTTCTGCTAAAAAACTTCGCCATACTTCTTTTGTGTTAGTTGAAGTTTTACCTGAAATCGGGAAAAAAGAGCAAGAGGAGATTAAAATTAAGCCGGAAGATTTGAGATTAGATACATTCAGATCTTCTGGTCCCGGCGGGCAGTATGTAAATAAAAGAGAATCAGCTGTAAGGATTACCCATCTTCCTACGGGCACTACCGTTTCTTCCCAATCGGAAAGATTACAGGGATTAAATAAAGATAAAGCAATGAAAGTTCTTTACGCTAAACTTTATCAGCTAAAAGAAGCAGAGCGTAAGAAAGAATTAAAGGAAATTAAAGGTAAAACAGTTTCTGCTAGTTGGGGAAATCAAATCAGGTCTTATGTCTTACATCCTTATAAGTTAGTTAAAGACCTTAGAACTGGTGTCGAAACCTCCGACGTAGAGGAAGTGTTAGATGGAGACTTGGACAAATTTATTGAAAAAGAAATTAGAAATTAGTCATTTCATTTATGCTTTCTATTCAAAACATTAGCAAAATTTATCCTTCTCATTCCAGTGGCAAACCTACGGTTGCTTTGGATAATGTTTCTTTTAAAATAGACGGAAAAGAATTTGTTTCTATTGTTGGAAAATCAGGAGCCGGCAAGACAACTTTGCTGAAGCTGATTTTAGCTGAAGAAAAACCAACTCAGGGTCAGATTTTTTTTGACGGCCAGGATGTCCATAAAATAAAAAAAACTCAACTTTCTCAATTAAGACAGAGAATTGGCACGGTTTTTCAGGACTATAAATTATTTCCTTCAAAAACAACCTATGAAAATATTGCCTATGTAATGGAAGTAATGGGAGTGGCCGAGAAAGAGATTCAAAGAGACGTGCCCCAAGTTTTAGAGCTTGTCGGATTAATAGACAGGGCTGATAATTTTCCCAATGAACTCTCCGGAGGCGAGAAACAAAGAGTAACTATTGCCAGAGCTTTTATTCATCGTCCGGATGTTATTTTAGCCGATGAGCCGACTGGTAATCTTGATCCCTATCATACTCTTGATATAATTCAGCTTTTGGTAAAAATCTATGAGCTTGGAACCACTGTTATTTTGTCTACTCATGATAAGGGGATAATTAATTCTCTGGGAAAACGAGTAATTACATTAGATCAGGGAAAAATAATTAGGGACGAAAAAAGAGGCCGCTTTATTCTTTAAATTATAAATTAGAAATTTTTAAAACCATGTTTTCATCATTTAAAAGAATAATTAAAACCGGTTGGAGGAGTTTTTCACGGAATATTGGTCTGAGCATAGCAACTATTTTAATTATGGTAATGGTTATTTCTTTGGCAACCTTGCTTTTTCTTTTAAACCCAGCTTCCAAGATTTTAATTTCTAGTTTGCAGGAAAAGGTTGACATCTCTGTCTATTTTAGAGAAGATGCTTTACTGGGTGATATTCAAGAAGTTGAGTTAGAGATTTCCAGAATTCCTGAAGTCAAAAATATTGAATATGTTTCCAGAGAACAAGCCCTTGAGAAATTTATTGAAAAACACAAAGAAGACCCGGTTTTAATGGAGTCATTAACAGAGATTGGCTATAATCCCTTTTTGGCTTCTTTAAACATCAAGGCCTGGCAGATCTCTCAATATGAGCAAGTTGCCAATTTTTTAGAAACAGGTCCTTTTAAGAATTTAATTGACAAGGTTGATTATCATCAAAGAAAACCAGTAATTGAGAAGGTCTTTTCAATAATTTCCGGTATTAATAAAGTAGGAATTTTCTTTAGTATAATTTTTGGAGCGATTGCTATCTTAATTGCTTTCAACGCTATCAAAATAGCGATTTATAATTCAAGCGAGGAAATTTCAATTATGAGATTGGTTGGCGCTTCAAACTCGTTTGCCAGAGGACCATTTTTAATCCAAGGAGCAATTGTTGGATTTATTGCCACTCTAATTACTCTTATAATAACTTTTGGAATTTGCTATGGATTTGACTCAAAAATCAGAGCAATTGCTCCTGAATTAAGCATTTTCGGCTTATTCCTCAGCAATTTCTGGGCTCTAATCTTAATCCAACTCGCCACCGGCATCGGTCTGGGAGTTTTCTCTAGTTTCATCGCCGTCAGAAAATATTTGAGGATATAGTATACAAATAGCCTTAACGAATAAGCGCATACGAATATTAATGCGGGGTAGTGTAATGGTAGCACGCGAGATTCTGGCTCTCGTGATCCAGGTTCGAGTCCTGGCCCCGCAGCACGAGTCAGCGCAGTATCGAGCCGACCGAGAGGCCTATTTTGAAGCTAATTTCACGACGGGTCCAGGACGCCCTAAACCCGTACCCGTCTAGGATATCGAACTCTACGAACAAAAAAAAGAAGCAGTTCGAGTAGCAGTGCCGTATGTACACAGGACAACTGAGAGGTGTTCGAGTCCTACCGCCGGAGCCAGTTGCTTCTTATTATAACCTGTCTTTCTTTGAGGAGGATTCGCACGAGCTTGGTAGGAATGGCTCGAATGATTCTCCTGTCTTGAACGAAAAATCTCTCCCAGAACAGCCCCAAGAGCTGCCGTTTGAGCTCGTACGGGGCTTTTTTATATGCAGAATGAATGTCCCGAGTAAGGCGCAGCACTCCCCTTATTACATCTACATCGAGAGTTCGGCGGCTGTCCAGTTCGTCCAGTTGGTGTTGAATTTGGCTTAGCTCTTCGTTGATTCGTGCTCTGATCCTTGTGAAGTCTTCGTCCGAAATCACGCTATTGAGAAGCTTTTCTTCAACCAAATCCCTTTTGTTTTCGACCGCCAGCTTCTGGTTGTAGAGGATACGCTTTTCAGCGTCTATCCCTTTCTTCTGCTTATGGTAGGCGCTCTTGACCTTTCCAATCACCAAGCCGATGAAACCATCACTAAACTGAATTTTCTTGAATTCCTCTTCAACCTGTCTCTCCAGTTCTTTGACCTCCACATTCTGGTCTCTATTGGTGTGCAGCCGCTCCTTGCCTCGTTTGCCATTGAAAGCGCAATGGTAGTAGGCGATGTTGTTCTTTGCCGGATGCTTCTCTGCCGTGTACCTGCCGCCACATATGTTGCAGAACGCAAAGCCTCTGATCAGGAAATCGTGCTTCCTTCTGCGGCAAGCAGAGAAGTTGTGAGTGTCCATTGCCTGGAGGATTCGCTCGTGTTCTTCAAGCGTGATCATTGGCTTATGCCTGCCGACCTTCTCCTGTCCGTTCCATCTCATCAAGCCGGCGTAGAAAGGGTTTCTGAGGATATTGGTCATGACACTGTTACACACCTTCTTTCCGGTCTTGGATTTTAATCCCTTCTCGTAAAGGATGTCTGTTATTTCAAGAGCAGAGTAGTTGCCTCTCAGATACATTTTCAGCCCTTTCCTGATGAGGTACCATCTTTCCGGATCAGGTACTGTTACCTTTTGGCCTTCCTTTACCTCTTTGTTTATATACCCAAGTGGCGCCCAGCCAGGCCACCAGCCTTCCTCAAACTTCTCCTGCAGTCCCTTTTTGGTTTTTCGACTGTTGATATCTGACTGGAACTGATTGACGCTGGCGATAATAGTGTCCACCATATTTCCTTCCGGGCTGTCGTCCAGCATAGGCTGCGCAACGGAAATCAGCTTAACCCCGGCCTTCTGGAGAAGTGCTTTGATAGTCAGGTGGTCTTTAGTGTTTCTGGCAAGCCTATCTGTTTCCTGAATGACGACAGCATTAATGGATTTATCTTCCTGACATTTGGAAAGCAAGTCTTTAAGAGCAGGCCTATTCAGGTTAGTGCCACTTCTGCCTTCATCACGGTAAACATCCACTACCTTATAGCCGTTCCTCATGGCGAAATCGCGGCAGTATTTTTCTTGAGCATCCAAGGAATAGCCCTTCTCTGCCTGTTCCTCAGTTGAAACTCGACAATAGATAAATGCTTTTTCCATATTTGTGATGAGATTTTGACCACTGGGATCTCGTTAGTAACAGACGAGAACCTTTATCTTGATTCTCTGATGAAAATCGCACGAACGAGGAGATTCTATAAACCGCAACTCAGCCAGACAGCTTAGTGAAGAATACAAGACATACTGGTTGTAGTTGAGCTCATTGGCAAGGCCATCCAAACAGCAGTTAATTTTATGTGTCTTTGG
>Ga0315538_1000358_pt1 | contig 29465 bp, 19 predicted proteins | sample SalMarSW160230MG_2_FD_203834 | JGI IMG/M metagenome (GOLD analysis project Ga0315538, IMG submission 203834) | Salt marsh sediment microbial communities from the Plum Island Ecosystem LTER, Massachusetts, United States - Salt Marsh Sediment SW1601-230 ...
CCATGCCTGGTATGATGGAAACGGTTCTCAATATCGGCCTAAATGAATCGACGATAACCGGCCTTATCGCTAAAAGTGGAAGTGAACGTTTTGCATACGATGCATACAGGCGGCTTATTACGATGTACTCCGATGTGGTTATGGAAAAGGCGGCAGGAATAGAACCAAAGGAAGGTATAGGAATCCGTCAGCAGCTTGAGAAAGAAATGCAAAAAATAAAGGACGATAAAGGTGTAAAATTTGATACCCAACTGGATGCTAATGACCTGAAGAAGTTGGTTCAAATCTTCAAAAAGAAGATCAAGCAGGTTCTTAAAAAGGAATTTCCGGATGATCCTTACGAACAACTCTGGGGAGCTATTTCCGCTGTTTTTCGTTCTTGGAACGGTAAAAGAGCTATATCTTATCGCAGAATAGAGATTATTCCTGACGAATGGGGAACTGCAGTAAATATTCAGACGATGGTTTTCGGCAATATGGGTGAAAGCAGCGCTACAGGTGTGGCATTTACGCGTAATCCTGCAACTGGTGAGAACAAATTCTACGGCGAGTTTCTTGTCAATGCCCAGGGAGAGGACGTCGTAGCTGGAATCAGAACTCCGCAGGCAATAAATAAGGTATCCAAGACCGATGCCTCAAAGCACCTACCATCATTAGAGGAGCTAATGCCCAAGCTTTACAAGCAGTTGGCTCAAATCCGTACAAAGTTAGAAAGACACTACCGTGACATGCAGGATGTGGAGTTTACTATCCAGGATGGTAAGTTGTTTATGCTTCAAACTCGTGTTGGCAAACGTAATGGTGCGGCTGCTGTCAGAATGGCTGTGAATATGTGCGAGGAGAAGCTTATATCTAAGAAAGAGGCAATTTTAAGAGTAAAGCCTGAGCAGCTTGATGAGCTTTTACATCCGATGTTAGACCCAAAGGCTGAGAAAAAGGCTGAGAAATTGGCTTCAGGACTACCAGCAGGACCAGGTGGAGGAATTGGACAGGTTGTTTTCACTGCTGATGATGCAGAACAATGGGCTACAAAAGGTAAAGATGTTATCCTGGTTAGGGATGAGACCAGTCCAGAAGATGTGCATGGTATGCGTGCAGCGAAGGCAATACTGACCGCTAAAGGTGGAATGACCAGTCATGCTGCGTTGGTTGCAAGAGGCTGGGGCAAGTGCTGTATTGTCGGTTGTGGCGATTTAAATGTTAATGCGGTGAAAAAGACTCTTTCAGCCAATGGTAAAATGCTGCGAGAAGGTGATTGGATTTCTCTTAATGGTACCAAAGGCATTGTTTACGAAGGACAGATTCCTTTGCTGCCTGTGGATCCGGAGAAAAATGTATATTACAAGAAGCTTATGACCTGGGCGGACAAGGTGCGCAAATTAAGGATTCGTACAAATGCCGATAATCCACATGATGCAAAGATGGCCAGAATTTTCGGTGCTGAGGGTATAGGTCTATGCAGGACAGAACACATGTTCTTTGGCCCGGATCGTATCTCAGCTATGCGTGAGATGATTTTAGCTGATGATGAAGCTGGCAGGAAAAAGGCACTGAAAAAATTGCTGCCGCTACAAAGAAAGGATTTCAAAGGGATATTTAAGGTTATGAATGGTCTTCCGGTTACTATTCGAACTCTGGATCCGCCGTTACATGAGTTTTTGCCGAATGACCAAGCAAGCCAAAAAGAGATGGCTAAACAAATGGGTGTTACTACTGAGACAATCAAGGCAAAGGTTCAATCATTACATGAATTGAATCCTATGTTGGGTCACCGAGGCTGCCGGTTGGGTATAACATATCCGGAAATCACCGAGATGCAGGTTCAGGCAATAATTGAGGCGGCCTGCAATGTAGCGAAGCAGGGTATTAAGGTTCATCCTGAAATCATGATTCCTTTGGTGGGAACAAAAGCAGAACTAACGAACCAGCGTGAACTAGCCGTAGCCACTGCGGAAAAAGTAATAAAGAAGACCGGCGTCCGCGTAAAGTATTTTGTCGGGACAATGATAGAAATTCCCAGGGCGGCATTAACGGCGAATGAAGTTGCAGAAGTTGCAGAGTTCTTCTCCTTCGGGACGAACGACTTAACACAGATGACATTTGGTTATAGTCGTGATGACGCGGGCAAGTTCCTGCCGGGTTACATTGCTGGAAAGATTCTGCCGGCTGACCCGTTCCAGACACTTGATCAAACAGGTGTTGGCCAATTAGTTGACCTTGGCATCAAACGCGGCAGAGCAACGCGTTCGAACCTAAAGGTTGGAATATGTGGTGAGCACGGTGGTGATCCGAAGTCTATTGAGTTCTGCCACAGGGTAGGGATGAACTATGTGAGCTGTTCTCCGTATCGTGTGCCAATAGCAAGATTGGCGGCTGCGCAAGCAGCGGTCAGGTAATTGATGAATGATTATTGATAACTGATTATTTACAGAGCATGAAGCGTGTTTTGTGAAGCGAAGCTCGCTTCACTTTTTTTTCTGCGTAGCAATATCCATGCTCTTTTAAAGTCTTTAAGCTAAGAAGAAAGAACTTAATCAAAAAGAGGTGATATATGAATCCAGATGAAAATTGCGGAAAATGCAAATACTTCGTAAGTACCAATTCAAGTGAAAACACCGGCGAATGCCACAGATACGCTCCACGCCCAAGTCCTCATCCCAAGATGCAAATAGAAGGCAAGGATATCTGGGCAAACATCCAGTGGCCGAAAGTCGATTTAAATGCTTGTTGCGGTGAATTTAAACCCGCACGACAGCCCTGAGGGTCAAAATCAGGGAAATGAAAGGCCAAGTTCTACCAACCATAACAGCTAAAAACAACTACACTTTTAGCGTGCAACCTAACTGGAGGAACAGAGACGGCCTTACAAAATTGTGCAAATCATCGTGTTGACAACTGCTAATGAAATCTCGTAAACTGACTCCTACTGAAATGCGACAGACTCTCCCGCGGGCGTAATTCAGTGGTAGAATGTCAGCTTCCCAAGCTGGACGTCGAGGGTTCGAATCCCTTCGCCCGCTTCTTTGACGTCCTAAAGTAAAATTCAGGACTCACGTAATTGGTGTCACGCCCCAGGTAATTCCTAATCGACTCTGATACCCTGTTGCTCGAGCCACTTCTTCAATTCGCCCATTTCACTGAAGATTTCGTTGTCATAATCTTCTTCAAGCTTCTGAATATTCTCAGCTAATTCCGGCTGCTCCTGTACAACATCGCTCAGCTTTTTCTCGAACTCTTCACTAACAGTGCTTAGATCGTCGAGGCTAAGCTGCAAACCTAAAATGCCCGCTAAACGTCTGGTCACAGCCTCGATGCACTTAGGATTATTGCCCTGCACATAGGCAGGAATCGTGGCAACAAGACTTACCATCTCCAAATTCTGTTGCTTGCTACCGGCTGTCAGCAAAGTGATGATACTGGCAGGCCCTTCGTAATTGGTAAAATTAAGTCCGTAACGTCGCAAAGTCTCTTTCAACTTCGCATCTGAAATGGAGCAGAACAACCTCGGCTCGCGCGTGTGTGGCACAAGACCTGCAACGCTGCCGATAAAGTATATAGTCTCTACACCGAACTCCCTGCACAGCAAAAAGATACAATCGACATATGCCTTCCACCGAAGATTCGGCTCATTGCCCAAAAATAATATTAGATCATTTTGCTCATCTGCGAAAAATGTGTTTTGGGGAAACTCAAAGGACTCGATCAAACCCCCTTTTATGCGGGTGTGAGGCCGGAAAAGGGCTGTTACTTCCATCATGGCGGGAAAATTATAGATATAGAATCCCTCGGGGAATATCTCAGCAAATTTCTTCGCATCGAGCTTGTCGATGAGGCACCTTATGGTTCCTGTTGAGACGTCACCGCCATCCATCCAGCCGGAGAAACCCAGTAACAATCGAGGATTATGGAAATTCGGTCTTTCGTATATCTTCAACTTATCCGATGCCATGACTTTCCTTTCTGTTGTCAAAGTTGCGCACTTTCTATATTGGCAAGTTAATACAGATAAATCAACCAGTCAAGGGTAAATGCGTATCTATACTGGCCCCCTGAAAGTGTAAGAAACCTAATAGGGTACGGATTATGAGCAAAGACGTGAAACGGGACTAACCTATAGGGTTGCTGGAATTACACGTCGGTAGATCGCAGACAGGTATCTCATAGATAACCAGTACATCGAAATTTACCGATAAACAGAGGTTGCAAATCGTATCGGATATATTGTTCGGGAAAGTGTCTATAGCCGAGGTTTGTACCAACGTTTAGCCCCCAAGTTTACCTTGGGGGTTATACTTTATATATTTTGCAGCACCACTGGTTTCTAAGCGATTACCCTCCGGGCCTGTGGTTATTAAGATCGCTTCTGTCTCCGACAGTTCTTCGATCAAGGCAAGTCCTTTTTCTACTCCCATCACACCCACTGCCGTCGCTAAGGCATCCGCGCTAATCGCGTCTTTAGAAATAATAGTCACGCTCACCAATTCATCACTGCTACATTCACCCTTTAGATTGATAATGTGGCTGTACTTCTTACCGTTTATAATCACAAACCGCCTGTAATCTCCGCTCGTGGCAACAGCTCCGCTATCGAGCTTTAATATTAGCATCGGCTTACCAAACCCCAAGTCACTTGTCGTATCGTTAGGATCCTGTAGGCCAACAAGCCAACTGTCTTTGCCCCTGGGTGGCCTGCCAAAGCATCGAATGTCACCACCAATATCAACCATCCCACCCAAAGCGCCACGATCCCTCATTGCCTCAACCGACCTGTCAATTGCATACCCTTTTGCAATTCCGCCTAAATCCAGCTTCATTCCTTCGGTCGCAAATCGCACAGTCGCCTCGTTGGCATCGAGCATCACTTTGTCCCAGCCAACTTTTGATCTAACCTCAGCAAGCTCAACATCGGTAGGAACAGAATTCGCCTCGCCGGCCAAGCGCCACAAATCAACTAAAGGGCCTACCGTGACATCGAACGCACCACTGGTGAGCTTGCTGAAACCAAGCGCCTTTTGCAGAACCTCAAATGTTGGCTCACTTACCTTAACTGGGCCTTCGTAGGCCGTCGCGTTTATGAAGTTCAACTCCGAGTCTTCCCTGTGGTAGCTCATCAAAGCCTCGATTTGCCTTTGCTGCTCAAAGGCCGCCTCGATGCACTTATTTGCCGTTTTCCTGTCCGCCGCAACAGCTACAATCCGGGCGAAAGTCCCCATCACTATGTGTTTACCGCTATCGACCTGTGCGTACCGCTTTGCACTTACATAAAAGTACAAGGCCAGGCCTAAACAAACACAAGCGACTGTAATGGCAATCCAAGTCTTTTTTGCGTTCATGGAAAACCCTTTTGCTGTAACTTTCCAAACACAATGATTCTAATTTCTTTCCCGCTGATATTCAATAATCACCTTTCACACTGTATAATATCTGCGTGTATAAAAAAATAGAAATACTAGCAGAGCGCATTGAACGTGACTTTCTGCCATTCGTCCGTAAACCCGCAAGGTATATCGGCGGCGAAATCAACCATATCAAAAAGGACCTCTCACAGTGTGACCTCACTGTTGCTTTGTGTTTTCCGGATATTTACGAAGTGGCAATGTCCCACTTCGGCCTTGCGATAATCTACGACGTCCTCAATAAAATTAAAGGCATCGCTGCGGAACGAGTTTTTGCACCCTGGATCGATGCCGAAAAGCTGATGCGTGAAAAGCAGATCCCGCTATTCAGCCTGGAATCTAAGGCTTCACTGAAAAGCTTCGATATCATCGGCTTCAGTTTAACAAACGAGCTGTGCTATACAAATATCCTCAATATGCTTGATCTCGGTGGCATCAATGTGCGAAGCCTCGACCGCAATGAGAACGATCCATTAATAATTGCCGGCGGTGGTATTTCGAACTGCTGCGAACCTATCGCCGAGTTTATTGATTTGTTTGTGCTCGGCGAAGCCGAGGAAACAGCAGTTGAACTGATCAAGTTCATCAAGGCAGCTAAACAAAATGCGTTGAAAAAGAACGACGTCCTGCTTCAGGCTGCCAGGAAATTTGATTGGGTTTATGTTCCGCGTTTTTACAACTTCGAATACGAAGGGATACAAATAAAATCTTTCCAGCCGAACCATTCTGACCTGCCCCGCCGATTCAGAAACGCCTTCGTGGAAGATTTCGACAATGCCCCTGTACCTACTCGCCCGATAGTTCCATTCGTACAAGCTGTACATGAGCGAGTCAGCGTGGAAATAATGCGAGGCTGTCCAGGCAGATGCCGATTCTGCCAGGTGAGTTTCTGCCGACGTCCCATTCGCTGCCGCAGCCCCGAAAGAATTCTCAGCCTGGCAAAGACAGCCTACCACTCAACAGGATTTGATACAGTCAGCTTATTGAGTCTATCAAGCGCAGATTATCCTTATCTCAAAGCACTAATTGCGCTTTTACATGAATATTTCCACGATAAACACGTTGGCCTGTCCCTACCGAGTCTGCGGGTTGAAAAGCAGCTTAAGTTACTCCCACAATTACTAACCTCGGTTAGAAAAAGCGGCCTTACAATCGCCGTTGAGGCAGCCAGTGAAAGGCTCAGAAACATCATCAACAAACCCCTGAAAGATGAAGATTTGTTCGCCACTGTTGAAGCAGCATATCGACAAGGTTGGCAGAAATTGAAATTGTATTTCATGGTGGGCCTGCCCGGCGAGACCATCGCCGATATCAAACAAATTGTAGAGCTATCATATCAACTGGCAAAACTTCGAAAACAAATCGATGGCAAAACAGGCCAAATCAACATTACTATAAGCTGGCTGGTACCAAAAGCCCATACCCCATTTGGCTGGCTTGGTCAAAAGCCGCTAATCTACTTCGAGCACGCAAAAAAAATAATACTCGAAGAAAAAAAGAATCTTCGTGCAAGATTTTTGCACTTTAAGTTCCACAATATAAACCGCTGCATACTGGAATCCGCGATCGGTCGCGGCAATAGGCGATTAGCCAACGTCATTGAAGCTGCATGGCGTGCCGGCGCCATATTCGACCTCTGGGACGAGTGCTTCAACTACCAAATTTGGCAAAATGCCTTCAATAAATTCGGCCTTGATATCGAAGCCGCTGCACAAAGATGTTTCGACACCCATGAAATCCTGCCTTGGGAGCATCTTGGCGGCCCAGAAAAGAAATATCTGCTCAAACACTTGGATAGCACGATGGACATAGTAAAGAGCACACGGTCGGAATCAGAAAATCACACCTGAAGCCGAGTTACTCTACTCCGCATGCGATAACCAATCAGTAAATACGATAGTAACTTGCACGATGAATCATTTATCGTTATGCCCGTGTCAAAGCTCAAGCTCACAATTTAAATTATATGGTACTCAATTCCTCTAATACATAAAATTTCTGAAAGTCCTATAAAAACAATTATATGGATTCTGCTATCTTTCCTAATATGATTAGCCAGCATAATAAGCGGGCCAATTTCAAGCCTTTACATTAAACCTTCCATAAAACTTGTAAACGCCACAAATTCGAGATTGAAAGGTTCTTATAGGACTGAAGGACAAAAAGTATATCCTAAATTATATCCTCTAAAGACCAAAATACGCTCCGATACTAAATATTTACGATACTTCCTACCCAAAAACCAATTTCTTCTGAAATCATCTCCTGTTCTATGCCGATAATAATGTCAGTCCGGAATCCAACCGGATACGTCTTTTGCTGTACGCAAGAAATTGTAGAAGCTTAATGTATTCTGCAATAGTCAAAATGTTATGGATAACCCAATATACTGACCAGTTGGAGGTATACTCATTATGCAAAGAGACACTCTAACAACAAAAAGCTCTCTTATACTCGCGTTCTTGGCTTTGTTTATCAGCAGTACCTACCTGCTTGCAGGTAACCAAGAATCGCAAGTCTCGTTGCCGGAAGTAGCTCCGGAACAGTTGCTTTTTATGGAGTTCGAGTCACCAGCCGCCCTGACGAAGACCGACCCACGCCTTGTCCCCGCTGCCGTTACAACCATTACCAAAGAGCAGATTCAGGCCTCTGGTGCCCGCAGCTTATTCGAGTTGCTCGATATTTACGTCCCCAACCTGCAATGGATGCGTCACCACTGGGAAGCAGATGTCATGGGGCTACGCGGGATTATCGCCGACCGTAACGATAAATATCTGCTGCTCGTCAATAGCCGTGTTATGAATGAGCGTACCCACATGGGTGCATTGAGCGAGCAAGACCTGGTTCTGCTCAGTGACATTCATCATATTGATATCGTGCGAGGACCCGGCTCGGCCCTATATGGTCCAGGTGCCGTATCGATGGTGATTAACATTGTCACATTTAACGCCGATACATTTGAAGGGACGGAAGTTTCATCTCGCATGGGTGCGATCGAGGAATTCTTTTCAGCCGAATATAAACACGGCCATAAATTCGACGACAACGACGGAGGTCTGTTCGTTTATGCAGGCTACAGCAAATATAATGGTGCCGATAAGGTCGATGCGCCTCAGATTTACCCATTTACTTTCCCCACGAGCTCGGATTATTCATGGATGACACCAGGAACCCATCATGGTCCACCAGCTTATAGTCTACCAGCCGATGGTACTCTAGCGGGCGAACCGATGATGAATGCTCCCGTAGGTAATGATGGAGCCAGTGCCAGAGATTTACCGCCGCTGAAGCTATACGCCCAGGTAAAGAGAAGCAACTGGGATATCTGGGCACGTTACACACGTGGCGGCAAAGAGTACGCTCCGCACGTCGGTGTTTTAGCCCGCCACCTATGGGGATGGGCTGAATGGAATAATATGTGGTGGAACGATGATACATCGACTCAGATACTACCTTGGAATCCCAACTTTTATGCTTACCAGCAAGCGACCGGCTATATTGGATATAAACATGAACTGGACGAAAATCTCGAAATCGATTATGCATTCAGCTATGACATGTTTGATTTTGAGCGATTCTGGGGTAATAATTTATATGAAGCCTATCGAGAAGACGAGTACTTCGGCAAGGCACTATTGCGATGGCAACCCAGCGACCAGCATAGCATTGCCTTCGGCACCGAAATATCACATTTGGAGCTTGGCTTGCAGAGTCCCGGCTGGCCTGAGATGGATCCGGTCTGTTCACGATTGGGTTCTATGCCGCGCTGGTCGACCAATCTATACTCGATCTTAGGCGAACATCAATGGAATATCAACGACAAGTGGACGACCTTCATCGGCGCCCGGATCGACGACCATACCTATACCGACTTGATGTTCTCTCCCCGTGCGGCGGTAGTTCACACACCAACCGATAGAGACACGATTAAGTTGATGTGGTCCCGGTCGCTACGTGCAAATTTTGAAGAAGAAATGAAGGCCCAGGCTATGGACCCCAATAGTAGCGACAAAAGTGACCCCGAAATCCTCGATAGTGTTGAACTTCGTTACGAAAGGCAGCAAAGTAATAATCTCGACCTCGCCGCATCGGTATTCGTCCACTATAACCTGCAAGCGATCTCATGGGATGAGAGTACTTTTCAAAGTAGCCTTGCAGGTACGCAAAGGGAGTATGGCTTCGAAATCGAGGCCTCTTACCACACCGACAAGACCCGTCTGGCTATCTCACATGGATATACAAAACTTTATGACTTTGACATGGAGCCGGACCGAATGACGACTTTCCCCACCGAGCCAGCCACATATATCACCGCCGAGCCATACGGCTACGGCGACGACCTGACCAACTGGTCCAATCACATAACCAAGTTAACTGCTCAACACGAGTTAAGCGACGAATTAACCCTCGATGCATCGCTGCGCGTCTACTGGGGATTCCCGGGAATGAAGGATTTTGACGAGTACTATCCATACACCGGCGCGGGTGCTGCCCAATCGCCTGATCTTTATTACACTGCCTGGGATCCATCCGGTGACTACCCAGCTCAACACCCAATTATCGAAGACGGGTGGAAGAGGGCTTATCGAGCCAATATTTACCTGAACCTTGGTCTGCAATATAAGCCGAGCGAAAACCTAATCATCTGTGTGACCGGCTACAATTTGCTTGGTATCTTCGACAAGGATTTCAACAAGCGTAACTACATAGAGACAAAGGGCGCCGGCGATTTCCGCTCACACGCCCCTGCTGTTGGTGTATGGCTGATTTACAGAACCCGCTAATCGTTATAATTCGAAGGCATAATCAATTTGACAAGCAACGATAACTTTTAACAAGTGCGCATTTTGGTCCTATTGCGTAGTTTAGCATACTCATACTTATAATCATTGCCGTCAAGGCGAAAAACATCATCTTAGCTAAGCTTGTTGAGCCTGCCTAAACCAAAATTCAGGGATCGATTAGTTAGCCACACGGTATCCTCCAAGTGCAAATTCACAGTAACCTTCCAGCTCACATAGTCTTGCATATTCCACAACAAGCAAAAACTTAGAAAGTCCTATAACTAACAACTCTATGTTTGCTATACCGAATCTGCCTGACTATCTCGCGCTAAAACAGGATCAACATTATGTCTCCATATCACACCTCTTTCCAACCTAACAAACTTTGCAAACCTCAATTAAAAAGTTTTTATAGGACTCAAGGCCCAAGAATACCTTTTAATCAAATTCACCATAGCTTAAAACATGCTCCAAATATTCGCGATATTATCTGCCCGAAAATAATTTCTTCTGAAATACCTCACCTTCTATGCCGATTAACTTACAAGATCAAAGTGCAGCAGGGCTTGTTCTGTTGGTGTACACAAAAAAACCTATGGTATCTAAATTTACTTCGGAATATTAGAGACGCCTTGGATGACACAATATCCTAATCAGTTGGAGATATAATCCTCATGCAAAGAAACCCTCTAACAACAAAAGGTTTGTTTGTACTCGTGGTCTTGACTTTGTTCATTAGCGGCACGTATCTGTTCGCAGGCGACCAAGAATTGCAGGTCCCTTTACATGATGTGGCTCCGGAACAATTGCTCTTTTTGGAGTTCGAGTCACCAGCCACCCTGACTAAGACCGACCCATGCCTTGTCCCTGCTGCCGTGACAACGATTACCAATGAGCAGATTCAAGCATCAAGAGCCACCAGCTTGTGTAGCCCCGCAGCAATACGCCGGTGGTCGGAATTTGGCTCATCTACAAAACAAGATGATCATCGGACCTTGATAAGGATGTTTAACTTGCATAGATAATGATAATCCTTGATAAGTGATGAGTATACTCAAAAACGTGCTTACGTGAATTAGCCGGTTTTATCTTACGGTGGGGAGTTCTCGAAACAGTGGTACAAGGAAAGTTACAATGAGAAAGACTCTGATTGGCTTATTATTGATAGTATTTTTTAGCGGTTTGGCCTATCCAAACCAGAAACCCGCAATACTGTGCGTAAAAAGCGATAATATCCCTGCTGAGCCTTACGACGCTGCCCTCTCAGGGTTCAGGGACTGTCTTAAAAATAACTCAACAAATGCCAGCATAATCGAGTGCCACCTTCAAGGACAAAAAGAAGATGACTTGTTGAAATTATCTCAGGCAATCGAATCTAAACGACCCGACCTTATTTTAACGATGGGCACTAATGCCACCCGAATCGCTCAAGACATGGTCACAGATGTCCCCATTATCTTTACTATGGTCCTGGATCCCCATAGAAGTGGCATTTCGGTTTCAGGCGTGTCAATGGATATTAACTACGAAACAAAACTTGAAACGTTGAAAGATATCCTCCCCGACAAAACAAAGATAGGGGTAATTTATTCGCCACAGTCGACGCCTTCTTATGAGGAACTGTTGAAAGCATCTCGTAACTTTGGTTTCAACGTGTCCGGAATCGAAATCAGCTCTGAAAAAGAGTTCCCAAAAGCTATCAAGACTATCTTCGAGACGGCAGACTGCTTTCTGATGCTGCCAGACCCAAAGATATACTTCCCAAAATCAATACAACATTTGTTACACGAGAGTATAAAAAGCGGAATTCCGACTATTGGACTCTCATCAACTTACACAAGAGCAGGTGCCCTGATCTCATTCGATTGTGATTACAGAGACCTTGGAAAGCAAGCTGCTGATCTTGCCTTGGAGAGACTCGCTGCAGATAAACCTCAGCAGACAGAATTCATAAAACCAAGGAAAGCAGAATTCTCGCTCAATTTGCTCGTCGCTGAAAGACTCGGAATAAGATTTTCCTCTAAAATTATAAAGCAGGCGAGCGAGGTGTTCGGGAAATGAGATTTGGAATATCTGAAAAAATCGTTCTTTTATTTATCCTGCTGATAATCAGCTTGGAAGCAACTACCAGTTGTTATTTCATCAACCATGAAAAAAACACCCTCTTAGCCGAATTTGATGAAAGAGCAAAAGCACTGGCGCAAAGCCTTGTTGTAAGTGCCGAGTATCCGGTCTTGGTAGGGGATAAGAACACACTCAGTGTAATCGCAAAGGCTCTGCTGGAGCAAAAAGATGTAGTCTTCTGCCAGATCAAGGATAAACAAGGACAAATCCTCTTTCAAGAAGGTTCACAACAGGATAAATATGTCAAAAAACACGTCCTACCAATTATGACCGAGAAAACAACTGCCACACCAAGTGAAGAGTTGCTGCTGGGTCCGGCGGAAAAGGAATTCGAGGAAATTGGCAACGTTTGCCTGCTCTTCTCGCTTGTAGGTCTGAGAAATACGCTAAACGAGGCGAAATCAACAATAATAGTATTCGTAGTAATCGGCATGAGCTGCGCAATGCTATTCATCATCGTGCTGATAAAGCTAATTTTAAGCAGGCCTATCGGCGAACTAATAAAAGGTATAGCAATAATCTCAGGAGGAGATCTGCACTACAAAGTCTCCGTAGGAACAAAGGATGAAATCGGCCAGTTAGCAGACTCTTTCAATTCCATGACCGAACACTTGAGAGACCTTATGCACAAAGAGAGGGAACTCGCAGCCGAAGCAGCAACCGCTGATATTGAACGCAGCCGCGCCGAAGAGCTGGAGCGAGCCTATAATGAGTTGGAAAAGGTCAACAAAGAACTAAACGACTTTGCATATATAGTGTCACATGACCTTAAGGCTCCGCTTCGAGGAATTAAAACACTGGCTGGCTGGATATCTAACGACTGGCAGGACAAAATCGACGACAGTGGCAAAGAGCAATTGAACCTGCTGCTGAGTCGCGTAGATCGTATGCACAATCTGATTGAGGGCATCCTGCAATACTCGAGAGTCGGAAGAATTAAGGAAGAATCCATCCAGATTGACCTCAATCAGCTTGTCCCGGAAATAATTGACAGTCTTGCCGTCCCAGACAACATTTCAGTTACTATCGAAAACGAGCTACCTGTAATTGAATCAGGGCAAACCCAAACTATTCAAATATTCCAGAATCTGCTCAGCAACGCGGTAAAGTACATGGATAAACCGCAAGGCCAAATAACAGTTGACTGCGTCGAAGAGGATAGCTTCTGGAAGTTCAGCGTGGCCGACAATGGGCCCGGCATCGAAGAACAACACTTTGAAAAGATCTTTAAAATGTTCCAGACGCTATCGCCCCGTGACGAGTTTGAAAGTACCGGTGTCGGCCTGACAGTTGTTAAGAAAATTATTGAGATGTATGATGGAAGGATTTGGGTAGAATCAAAAGTAGGCCAAGGAAGTAAATTTCTATTCACATTACCTAAACATGAGGAGGTCATAAAAAATGAGAAACTCCAAGCCAATACTGTTGGTTGAGGATGACAGCGTAGACGCAATGACGGTCCAGCGGGCTTTCAAGGATCTCAAGGTCACAAATCCCTTAGCTCACTCAATAAATGGTGAAGAAGCTTTGGCTTATCTCAAGGACGAAAGTAACAAAAAGCCCTGTGTCATCCTTCTGGATCTGAACATGCCTAAAATGAATGGCACCGAATTTTTGAAAGTTGTAAAAGCCGATGACGCACTAAAGAAAATTCCCGTCGTCGTATTAACAACTTCCCAGGAAGAACGAGATGTTGTTGAAAGTTTTAACCTTTGTGTCGCTGGATATATAGTCAAACCGGTTGATTATAAAAAATTCGTGGAAGCAATCCGAACCATCGACCTATATTGGACATTGAGCGAGTTACCCAAAGAGAAAGTGGGGGACCAAAATGTCGAACACGAAACCTATATTGCTAGTAGAGGATGACAGCGTCGACGCAATCACAGTAAAAAGGGCGTTCGACGACCTCGGCATTACAAAATCATTGGTCCACCTGACCAATGGCGAAGACGCTCTGGAGCATCTGGAAAACGAGGTCAATAATAAACCGTCCTTTGTCCTGCTCGACCTGAATATGCCAAAAATGAACGGCATTGAACTTCTAAGGGCTATGAAGACAAACCCTGCCCTCAGATTGATTCCGGTCATCGTATTGACCACATCCAGAGAAGACCGTGATGTCATCGACAGCTTCGACCTCAGTGTCGCCGGCTATGTAGTAAAGCCCATCGATTACACTCAGTTCGTGGAAACTATAAGAACAATTAACATGTACTGGAGCCTTAGTCAACTGCCAGTGAAGGGATAGAACCACGCAAGACAAAGTATGCATAATCCTGTTCATTGATGATGACAAGCTTGACCAATTGGCTTTCGAGCGATTGGTTGAATCTGAGCACCTGCCATATGACTACACGATAGCCAGCTCTGTCAGCCAAGCCCAAGACATATTGAGCTCTGAGCAGTTCGATATCGTAATCTCTGATTATTCGCTTGGCGATGGCACAGCCTTCGACATACTTGAGACTGTCAAGAAAACCCCCGTCATTGTTGTCACTGGCACCGGAAACGAGGAGATAGCAGTCAATGCCTGGAAGGCTGGCGCTTATGATTACCTGACAAAAGACATCGAAAGAAGCTACCTTAAAGCCGTTCCAATAGCAGTCGAAAACGCCCTCAGGCACAAACAGACGGAAGAGAGACTTCGCCTGCTCTCGGGTGCCATCATGAGCACCAACGACAGTGTCTTCATCACCGATATGGATGACAAAATCATTTTCGTGAATAGCGCATTTTGCAAAACTTATGGATACAGAAAAGAGGAAATTCTCGGTAAAGACAGTAGCATCCTCTGGATTGGAAAACAACAAAGCGCAAAAACAAGAAGTGTGTTCCGTACCCAAACAGTTGGCGGCGGCTGGCAAATCGGATTCTACCACAAGCGAAAAGACGGAAGCATATTTCCAGCAAGCCTATCAAGGTCGATAATAAAAGACTCAAATGGAGACAAGGTCGCGGTGGTTGGAACCGCCAGAGATATAACAGAGCGCATTCTTGTTGAGAATGAACTAGCAAAGGCAAACCTTAAATTGAAGCAGGACAGCCATACAAAATGCCAACTGGGCATGATGATTTTACGCGCTATACAAAAGCAATTGCCTGAACAAGACACCGTTTTTGCACAGGCACAAGAAGAAGAAACTCAAGGCCCTATCAGTAAAGTCAGAAATGTCATTAGTGACTTCCTTGATATTTTGGAAATCGACACGGAACAGATGAAATTAGAGTTGAGTGAGCTTAGCATTTGCCTAATTGTCTCAGAAGCTGTTGCAGCTCTGTCACCGCTGGCAGCCCAGAAAGGCATCGAACTAACGATTTCCATGCCTGATTCCGAACCTACGGTCATGGCAGACCGTGATAGAATAAAGCAAGCATTAACTAACCTCATTACTTACTCCATAGATACAGCTAATACAAATGATCATATTGTGATTCAGGTAAGAGATACTGACAGCGAGATTAGCGTAGAAGTAAAAGGCGACAGCGCCGGCATTTCAGATGCCACAGAAGACAAGCTCTTTGATTGCTTTGAATGGACTAAAGAGCAATTTCTGCAACACAAAGAGCAACAGTTGTCTCTTACCATGCCATTGACCAAAAAGTTGGTCCAAATGCACGGGGGCCGAATATGGATCAAAAACGGAGAGACACGAGGAAACCGCTTCTGCTTCAGCCTGCCCAAACCGGGCGTACGAGACTCAGCTCTGGTGGGAACAGCGTTGCCGGGCACAAAGAACGCTTGGGGATCCGGATAAGAGTATAACGACGTAGCGGAGCCGAACATAGCAATAATCGCGCCAGTCAGCCACCAAGGTTCCGAGTTGAAAACCTAAATAATAAACTCACTATGGTAGGTTATACGGTGTCAAGGATTACAGTCGAATACAGACATTTTCTTTACTTCGCATTGTCCAGCCTAAGGCTATCGTGCCAAACGGGGGATGTAACATGTTAGATACCGTAAAAGTACCAAGGGAATTTGAACAAATATTTCGAACAGTCCAGGAGTACGTAAGTAGATATTTCCAGGAAAAAAACGAAGACGCGTCAAAAGGCACTATTGAAATATTTGGCCAGCGCTATATCCTGATCCGAGCTGCTTCCATGTCCGTCGACTTCTTCGAGGCAGTGAAGAATTTATTCAAGGACTGGGGCGAGGAAAAAGCATCCGACATTGCCAGGAGTCTTCTCTTTGACTTAGCTCACGCCATCGGAAAAATGGATGCCCGAAACTTCCATGAGAAAATGGGCTTGAAAGATCCTATTGAGAAACTATCCGCTGGACCGGTTCATTTCGCCCACACTGGATGGGCCTTTGTGGACATCTTCCCGGAGTCCAAACCTACACCAGACGAGAACTACTACCTCATATATGACCACCCCTTCTCATTCGAGTCTGACGCATGGAAAAAAAAGGGCATAAGAACCGATTTCCCCGTATGCGCAATGAATGCCGGCTACTCATCTGGCTGGTGCGAGGAGAGCTTTGGCGTACCACTGATTGCTTCAGAAATCTTGTGTCAGGCTAAGGGAGACCAAACATGCCGTTTCATCATGGCACACCCGGACAAGATAGAACACTACATCCAGGAATATATGAAGGCAAATCCAGAAATAGCAGATAGAGTCACTAAGTACAAAATAAGCCGATTCTGGGATGAAAGAAGGAAGATAGAGAATGCCCTACACGAAGGCGAGCAACGCCTACAAACCATACTGGATTCAATATTGACCGGAGTGCTCATCATTGATGCAAAGACCCATGAAATCATCGATATAAATCCACTCGCTGCTGAGATTATCGGCCTACCAAGAGAGCAAATTGTTGGCAACGTATGCTACAAATTCGTATGCCCTGCTGAAGAAGGCAAGTGTCCAATAACGGATCTCGGCCAGACCATAGACAAGTCGGAGCGAATATTGTTAACTGCTGATGGCAATGAAATTCCTATCCTCAAGACAGTTTCAACTACCAAATTGAATGGAAACTTAATCGAAAGCTTTGTAGACATCCGTGAGCGCAAAGAAGCTGAACAACGACAGGCTCAACTTCTTCATCGGCTGGAAAAAGTTAATAAAGAACTAAAAGACTTTGCTTATATAATATCGCATGACTTAAAAGCACCGCTACGCGGGATCAAGACATTGGCCGATTGGATAGCAACAGACTACGCTGAAAAACTCGGCGAGGACGGTAAAGAACAGATCAACTTACTTTTGGGCCGCGTAGATAGAATGCAGAGCCTGATTGATGGAGTCCTACAGTATTCCAGAGTTGGACGCGTCAAAGAAGAAATAGTACAGATCGACCTCAATGAGCTTATGCCGAATATCATGGATACACTTGCACCGCCAGAAAATATCACAATTACGATCGAAAATGAACTACCCACAATCGTATGCGAAAAAACCAGGGTCATTCAGGTTTTTCAGAACCTGCTTAGCAATGCTATAAAATTCATGGATAAACCTCAAGGCCAGATAAAGATTAGTTGTAGTGAAGAAAATGGCTTTTGGAGGTTTAGTGTTGCTGACAACGGCCCTGGAATTGAAGAGAAACACTTTGAAAAAATCTTCCGAATGTTCGAGACATTATCGCCGAGAGATGGCTTCGAAAGCACCGGCGTTGGCCTTACTCTCGTAAAAAGAATTGTCGAAATGTACGGTGGAGAAATTTGGCTGCAGTCGGAACGTGGTTTTGGAAGTACATTTCTCTTTACGCTGCCAAAAAAAATCGATCTTTCAGTAAATGACAAGCAAATCGTAGCAGCTTCCTACTGACGTAAAAGCAGCTTATAGCCCACACTATAAAAAAGCAACGCAGCAAGATCTATCAAAATACAATCAATTCTTACGACTTGACCAATCATCTTACTATTATAACCGCTCTCAACACATCAAAACGCCACAAGATAGATCTTCAGACGGTGCCAAGACAATCCTAAAGTCAAAATCTTCTCTTGAGTCTCTTGATGTTCTTAGTCCTGTGCGTATAATGCCCACTTCAACTTTTTTCGTTTTTGGCAACAGACAAGAAAGCTGTTAGCCAAGAAAATAAAAGCCGAGAAGGAATAACATACGTAAATTAAGGTAAATCAATATCGCTAAAGGAAAGATTATAAGTAAACAAGGAGTCTCCTATGGCAGGCGTTAGAATCGTACTTGGTGTAATACTTTTGACGACATTGGTTGGCGTCCCTGTTGCAAATGGCAACGGTGATTTGGCCAAGGAAAATGCCGAGCTGCGCCGCAGGGTCGAAAACCTGGAAAAGGAACTGCAAGAGCTCGAGGAAAATAAAAAACCAATCTGGTCAACGTTAGACGTTCAACTATATGGCTATATCAAAGGCGATGCTTCTTACGATAGCTCAAGAACTCATCCAGGAAACTACGCCCTCTGGGTAGACTCCGAAGCTACGAATAAAAATGACGACGAGTTCAACTTGACAGCTAATCAAACGAGGCTCGGCATGAAAATCACCGGACCGAAAGACGCAAGCCTGCAAACCAGTGGACGTGTTGAATTCGATTTCTATGGTAATTATGCCGATGAGAACAAAGCAAAAATACAGATGCGCCACGCCTATATGCAAATCACCTGGCCCAATGAACAATTGGATATCCTCGCTGGGCAAACCTCCGATGTAATATCTCCTTTGTACCCATCAACTTTAAATTACACTGTATTGTGGGATGCAGGCAACATCGGCTACAGGCGACCACAGATACGCCTTACAAAACACATCGCGTTGGACACTGACATCGATCTCGAGCTACAAGGTGCTATAGCGCGGACAATCGGTAGAAATAGCGCGCTGACCGGCTCAGAGTCAGGTGAAGATGCCGGCTTTCCATCCTTGCAGGGCCGGACTGGCCTGACATTCCTGTGGTTTGGCAACGAGCCAACCGTCATTGGCCTCTCAGGCCACTGGGGTCAGGAAGAGTACGATATAGCCGCAAGCGGTGCTAACAAGGAGTTTGACAGTTGGTCTGTTAATATTGACGTAACTCAGCCGATCAACGACTGGCTGAATATAAAGGGCGAATTCTTTTCTGGTGAAAATCTCAACACATATTTCGGTGGCATCGGCCAGGGCGTCAGAGCAATTAAAGACGTCAACGGAGTCACTATTAACCATGCCAACGAGATTAAAAGTAAGGGCGGCTGGGTTGCTCTTGGTTTAGGACCATGGTATAGTTGGCGATTCAATATTGGTGCCGGCATCGACGACGTCGACGCAAGTGATGTAAATCTGGTAGATCGCACAGAAAACCGTTGTTTGTTCGGCAACGCCATCTATTCGGTCAACAAGAATACAGAAATAGGCTTCGAATTATCGCATTGGCGCACCGAGTATCGTGGTTCAGGCGAGGCAGACAGCATCCGTGCACAATCATCGCTGGTATATCAATTTAAGTAAATTTTTCATTTGACTAGAGGAATTTAATTTTCTATAATTTTGAATTTCTACCACCTCGAGGTGGGGAACAAATAATGTTGTTTCAACTACCTTGTTTCTGGTATCACCCAAGTAGTGTTGTAGAAAATGTTAGACAACCTATCAAGGAATAATAGAATCTAAATTGCACAAAAGGAGAACAACATGGCACAAGAAAAAGCTATCGACTCGCTTATGACTGAGAAACGCACTTTCCTCCCGCCGGAGCAGATCAAGACCGGCGCCCACATATCCTCCGTGCAGCAGTACCAACAGATGTGGGAAAAATCAATTAATGACCCCGACGGTTTCTGGCTTGAGCAAGCAAAAAATTTGACATGGTTCACGGAACCGACTCAGAGCCTAAAGTACGTATGGGACACGAAAAATCGTAATATTCAGCACACATGGTTCGAAGATGGCCAGTTAAACGTCGCATACAACTGCCTTGACCGCCACCTCGGAACACCCACAGCTAAAAAGACAGCTCTGATCTGGCAAGGCGAAACTGAAGACACTGTCAGGAAGTACACATACCAAGAACTGCACAAGCAAGTATGCAAATTTGCCAATGTCCTGAAGTCAAAAGGAATAAAAAAGGGCGACCGTGTCGCGATTTATCTACCAATGGTCCCCGAGCTTCCAATAGTTATGCTCGCTTGCGCCCGGATCGGCGCTATCCACTCTGTCGTCTTTGGCGGATTCAGCGCCGATGCACTCGAAGGCCGTATTAATGACTCCGACTGTAAAATGCTTATTACATCAAACGTTTCTCTACGTGCCGGCAAACATATCCTGCTTAAAAGTATCGCCGATAAGGCACTGAAGAATACACCAACCATAGAAAGCGTCATAGTAGTAAAAGTCAACGATGACCCATGTGATATCACGCAAGGCAGAGATACATGGTATCATGACGAGATGGCAAATGTCTCAGAAAAGTGTGAAGCTGAACCTATGAACGCTGAGGACCCACTTTTTATCCTCTATACTTCCGGTTCCACCGGCAAGCCTAAAGGCGTTGTTCACACCACAGGCGGATATCTCCTATTCGTCTCGCTCTCGCACAAAACGATATTTGACATCCACGACGACGACATTTTCTGGTGCACCGCTGACATCGGCTGGGTAACAGGGCACAGTTATATTGTCTATGGCCCCCTCGCAAACGGTGCCACATCATTGATGTTTGAAGGCGTGCCGACCTATCCGGATGCCGGACGCTTCTGGCATATCTGTGACAAATTCAACGTCACTGTTTTCTATACAGCCCCAACTGCCATTCGTGCCTTAATGCGCCTTGGCGATGAATGGCCCGCCAAGTACAAGCTCGACACTATCCGAATTCTCGGAACAGTCGGCGAGCCAATCAACCCCGAGGCGTGGATGTGGTACTACGAGAAAATCGGCCGCAACCGCTGCCCAATTGTAGATACTTGGTGGCAAACTGAGACCGGCGGCATTTTAATTACACCGCTACCCGGTGCGCACACGTTAAAACCAGGTAGCGCAAGCCGACCTTTCTTCGGTGTAGACCCCATCATCTTGCGCGACGATGGCACCGAATGCAATGTAAACGAAGGTGGCAAACTGTGCATCCGTAGGCCTTGGCCAGGGATGATGCAAACGATGTGGGGAGACCACGAGAGGTTTATCGATACATATTTCACATTGTTCGAGAATTACTATTTTACGGGCGATGGCTGCCGAATCGATGGGGACGGCGATTACTGGCTGATGGGCAGAATCGACGATGTCGTCAATGTCTCCGGACACCGAATCGGCACCGCCGAGGTCGAAAGCGCTCTTGTCAGCCACGAAAAGGTCGCTGAAGCTGCTGTCACACCAATACCGCACGAAATCAAGGGACAGTCGCTATATGCTTTTGTAACGCTTGTTGATGGCGTTGAGGAAAGCGACGAACTCAAGAAAGAGCTGATTATGCACGTGCGAAAGGAAATCGGCCCAATCGCAACACCGGAAGCAATACAATTCTCACCCGCCCTTCCAAAGACCCGATCCGGTAAAATCATGCGCCGAATATTACGCAAAATAGCAGAGAAAAATACAGACAACCTGGGTGACATCACGACACTTGCTGATCCCAACGTGGTCGAAGCATTGATTAAAGGCCGAGGCGCATAGACCTAACATCAGAAGTAACTAAAAGCCGGACGTGTGCCTGAACGCACGTCCGGCTCATCTTCAAACAAGGAAATCAATCATGAGTGAGGAAGTTGCTGCTGCTCAAACTAAAATAGAAAACCACGGATGGCGTGTTACCTTCGCCGGTATGGGCATAAACCTTGCCCTTGGCATACTCTACACATGGAGCGTTATCAGTAAAGGCATACCACAAAGCTGGAACTGGAGCGAAGCTGACAAATCCTGGCCCTATTCGATCGCCTGCCTGGTATTCTGCCTTGTAATGGTCCCGGCTGGCCGAATGCAGGACAAAATCGGACCACGCGTAGTAGCAACTATCGGTGGTATCTTTGTTGGCATAGGCTTTTTATTGGCAAGCATAACTACTTCACCCTTAGGTTATATAATCGGTTTTGGAATCTTCGCAGGAGCAGGTATCGGCTTCGGTTATGCGTCCGCTACACCCCCCGCCGTAAAATGGTTCTCAGCAGCAAAGACGGGACTTATTGCTGGAATCGTAGTTTCAGGTTTTGGCCTCGCTTCCGTTTACGCAGCGCCACTGACAATGTGGCTGATTTCAGCCTGGAACATCAAAACCGCAGTAATGGTATTAGGTATAGCATTTTTAATTATCGTTGTCATTCTTGCCCAGATACTTAAGCCACCTCCAGCCGGCTATGTCCCCGCCAGCACTCAACCTGCAAAGGCAAATGATTTAGCTAACAAAAAAGAAGATTTCACTCCAAGAGAAATGCTAAGCACCTCGCAGTTCTACATGTTATGGTTTATGTACGCCTGTGGCGCAGGTGCCGGTCTTATGGTTATCAGTAAGCTCGCAGCAATTGCTCAGATACAGGCTGGCATCAAGCTCGGCTTCATTCTCGTAGCAGTGCTCGCCGTCGGTAATGGAGCTGGTCGAATAGTAGCTGGTGTCTTAAGTGATAAAATCGGGCGCAAAACCATGATGTTCATCTGCTTCATTATGCAAGCTGTTCTTGTGTTTATGCTTTCACGAACGGTCCAGGGTAGTGCACTTGCACAGGTACCTATTATCACGGCTGTTTCAGCACTTATCGGCGCAAACTATGGAGCGAACTTGTCACTGTTTCCATCTGTCACGAAGGACTATTACGGGTTGAAAAATTTCGGAATGAACTACGGACTTGTCTTCACAGCTTGGGGCGTCGGCGGATTCTTGCTCGCCCTGCTGGCGGGCAAATTGTACGACAAATTCCAAACGTTCAACTTTGCCTACTACGGCGCCTCTTTACTTTTAATTCTCGCTGCCATCATGGTCTTTTTCGTTCAAGAGCCGCACCACAAGCTCGAAACCAGCCAACCATAGCCAAAGACAGATACCGGTAGAAATCAGAGTCCGTGAATTGGAAAGACCTTTGTGCGAATAATATCCATCGTCGCATCAAGAGTTGGCATTACTGATTTACGCTGTTCATCACTTACAAGCAGTTGCCTGTCGCGCAATCCACCCTGCCACTCCGTGCTCTCGAGCATAACTCCCCCGACCGTGGGATTCATGCCCTGCTCACGGTCGGCACCGCATAAAATCGTCCAGGCCAAAGCCCAGGCCCTTACGGTATTATCGATATTATAACCGCCTCCACCCGTCGCAAGGATGGGCTTGTCAAAGCTAAGAAGATGATCGATAACTTCCGCGTAAATATTATTCGTTAAATACAGATGCGCTAAAGGATCACCTGCAAGCGCATCGGAACCAACCTGAAAAACGAACACGTCAGGATTATAGGCACCAATTAAAGGCAAAGCTATCTCTTTGAACGCCTTCATATATGCCTCATCATACGTGCCTATAGGCAGCGGAACATTGACACAATAGCCCTTACCTTGCCCCGTGCCAATTTCGTCCTCGAAACCGGTCCCAGGGAACAGCATCCTGGGATTTTCGTGAAATGATATGGTCATCACATCCGAGCGACCGTAGAATCCATACGCGACTCCGTCGCCATGATGAACGTCCACATCAAGGTACAAAACTCGCTTTTTTTGCTCAGCCAGCACTGCGCACGCCAGAGCCACATCGTTAATGTAACAGAAACCTGCTGCGCGTTCAGGCCCCGCATGATGAAACCCTCCCGATGGATTAAACACAACATCTGCCGAGCCTGACAAAATAAGATTTGCACCGGTCAGCGTCCCCCCAGCAGCAAGGACTGCATACTCATAAAGACCCTTAAAAACGGGGCAATCCGAAGTCCCGATACCCATATCAAGTGCATCCCTATCCCAACGACCTTTGCTGGCAGCCTGCAACGCGTGCAGATAGCGTGCCGAGTGAAACTTCTTCAGAACAATCCTTTCTGCTGGAACAGGAGCTACCTCTATCCTACTGTCACCAGAGAGCAGGCCCATAGAATTCAGCACCTTTCTCACTCTCGCAGCCCGGATCGTGTTGAAGGGATGGTCCGGTGGATACCGATATTTCTCCAGCTCCGAAGAATATATAAAAACGGCCTCGCTCGTTGTCAAAGTCACTCCTGCTATGCCCCTTCTGTCAAATCGTATGTTATGCTGTAAACGTCGCCATCGAATTCAGTGTTAACCTTGTAACCAGAATTGTGGAATATGGCCAACATTGGCTTATTATTCGGCAACACCTTTGCATAAAAGCGCCTCACGCCACGCTGTTTGGCAATCTTGGTGATATAATCCAGCAGAAACGTCCCCATACCCTTTTGCTGCCATTCATCCTGTACGAGAAAAGCCACCTCCGCTGCTTGCGTTTTAGGGTCAAGAAAGTACTGTCCAATGGCAACGACTTCCTCTCCAGATACACCGGGAACAACCCCTACGATAGCAATATCGTTCTTGTAGTCGATATTCGTCAGGTGCTGCACGTCTTTGTGGGGAAATGCCATTGTACGGGTCATATACCGGGTCCGCATAGACTCCTCGCTGAGCGAATACAACATTTCCGCAAGCGCTGGCTCATCGGTAGGCTTTATTGGCCTAAAAAATATTTCTGTGCCGTCGCGTAATGTATCATAGTGCTCCAATTCCTCAGGATAGCTTACTTCGTCCCACGCCAGCTCTATCTGGTCCTGGTAAATGTAGTTCTGAGCTTTAGCCGCCTGAATAAGTTCCTTACGGAACTTTGGATGGGCAATATTTATCAAGTCCAGCACTCTTTGTCTTATGCTCTTGCCATGCAGATATGCTACCCCATACTCGGTAACCACATAGTGGACATCTCCACGCGTTGTCACGACACCGGAACCTTCTGTAAGGTGCGGCACAATCCTGCTGACCTCTCCTTTTCGGGCCGTCGATGGCATGGCAATTATCGCTTTGCCCCCCCTACTTCGAGCTGAGCCCCGAATGAAATCCACCTGCCCACCAATTCCACTGTAGAACTTGTAACCCAACGAATCCGCGCAGACTTGCCCTGTCAAATCAATTTGCAGCCCAACATTAATCCCAACCATTTTTTCATGCTGACTGATGATACTGACATCGTTGACATACTCAGTCGGATAAAACTCAAAAAACGGATTATTGTTAATATAGTCGTACAACCTGCGTGAGCCCATGCAAAAGCTCGCGACGATTTTCCCGCGATTAAGAGATTTCTTCGCACACGTTATCGCGCCACATTCAACCAGATCAATGATCCAGTCACTGAACATCTCGGTATGAATACCCAGATCTTTTTTATCTCGAAGGAACTCAGCAAGTGCTTGGGGGATGCGTCCAATGCCGCACTCTATGCTACTGCCATCCTCAACAAGTCTTGCAATATTTTGACCGATACGCCGTAGTGTCTCGTCCGGTTCTGGTATCGGTATCTCGATTATATCGTCGTCATAAGGAACCAACACATCTATAGAGTTCACATGGATAAAGCTGTCGCCGAAGGTCCGCGGCATCTTCTCGTTAACCTGCGCAACAACATATCTGGCATTTGCCGCTGCTGACTTAACAATATCCACTGAAACACCCAAACTGCACAAGCCATTCACATCCGGCGGTGTCACCATAATTAAGGCAACATCAATAGGAATCCTTCCCGTCTCGAATTCCACGGGTATCTCTGACAAAAATATCGGTGTATAATCCCCGATTCCTTTCTGCAGAGCGTCGCGCACGTTGTCCGCGATGAAGAAGCTGTTCATCTTGAACTTCTCACGGAATTTCTCATCGGCATAAGGTGCAGCCCCCATGGTCAGCAAATGCACAATGTGGGCATCATAAATGTGATCCGAGTGTTTGACCAAAGCATTAACAAGATGTTGAGGTTGTCCACAGCCGGTTCCAATGAATATACTATAACCTGACTTGATCAGCTTCATAGCCGATGCAGCGGTACTAATTTTATCCTTGTATTTTTCTTTCCAATCGAATTCTTGCATACTAATTCTCTTTTAACATTATCCTCGCATCGACTGCAATCGGTGTCGTGCCCTCCGGGCCAACGACGTATGGATTAATGTCCATCTCCTTTATCTGAGGAAATTCAGTAACCAACTGCGAAAGTCTCTGCAATCCTTCAGCTATCTTGTCTATGTCTACACCTTCTTCGCCACGCACGCCACGCAGCATTTGGTACGTCTTTGTATTAACCAACATTTGCTTTGCTTCCTCAGCAGTCAATGGTGCCAAATAGAAAGAAACATCTTTAAGCACTTCCACCATTATCCCTCCCATTCCGAACATCATCAATGGCCCAAAATGTGGGTCCCGATTCATGCCAAGAATAACCTCCTTTTTGCCCCTGCACATCTGCTGAACAAGCACACCAAAGATATCAGCGTCAGGACGTTTTTTCGGTATTCGGTACATCATCAAGTCAAAGGCATCTCTGACTTCCTGATCGCCGTTCAGACCAACCCTAACGCCGCCGACGTCTGACTTGTGAATTATGTCAGGTGACCAAATCTTCAAAACAACCGGATACCCCAGTTGCCCAGCTATATTGGCCGCCTGTTCAGCCGTGGTTGCTATAGAACCCTTCGGTGTTACAAAACCGTATGCCTCAAGAATCTCTTTTGAATCAGCCTCGCCTATTTCAAAAGCCTTCTGTCTTAAATGTCTTTCGATAATACTTTCAACCTTACGCCGGTTAACCGGAAACAGTTTTACAACACGTTTAGGCCTTGACCGCCATCGCATATAGTCGGCCATTACCTTAATAGTTGTAACAGCACCTTTGGGAGAGTCATATTGTGGAATTCCACCTTGACGCAGAATTTGAAGTCCCTTCTCGACCTTTGAGGCCCCCAAGAAACAGGCCAATATTGGCTTCCCATGCTTTATACCAGCTATTCTGACAATCGCCTCCGCAGTCGCCGCTGATTCTGTCATCGCCTGTGGCGTCAGTAGAACAAGGACCGTATCAACGTTCGGATCATCAATAACGACATTTAGCGCGAATTCATACCGGTCAGCCAACGCATCGCCCAGAACATCTATAGGATTATGTAAATTCGCAGCAGGTGGTAACTTCGTTGCCAATTTGTTTATAGTCTCTTCAGTTGGCTTAGCAAACGTAAGGCCACATTCTTCTATCGCATCAGCCGCTATAATTCCAGGTCCACCTGCGTTGGTTATAACTGCAATACTTGGTCCCTTCGGAAGCGGCTGACTCGCAAATGCCTGAGCATAATCAAACTGCTCCTTAATAGAACTGCATCGAATAATCCCTGCCCGTTTGAAAGCGGACTCATAGGCCGTCTCACCGCCGGCCAGACTTCCCGTATGAGAGGATGCAGCCTTGGCACCGGCCTCGGTGCCTCCTGATTTCATAAGTAGTATTGGCTTCTGGGAGGAAATCCTCTCAGCCTCTCTGACAAACGTGTTACCATCGCTGATGCTCTCCAGATAGCCAGCGATCACTTTTGTACTCTTATCTGAGCCAAGAGCTTTTATAACATCTAACTCATCCACATCTGCTTTATTACCGATACTAATTAGCTTGCTAAAGCCAATATCATTCGCGTTAGCTATATCAAGAATAGCAGCTAAAAGTGCTCCTGACTGAGAAATATACCCTATCGACCCCGCAACAGGCAAATCACCCCCAAAGCTTGCATTAATTTTATTCTCAGGCGAAATCACACCCAGACAGTTCGGCCCGATGACTCTGATACCAGCCTGCTTGGCTATCTGAACAATCTGTTCCTCAAGTCTTCTTCCCTCTTCTCCCACCTCCTTAAAACCGGCCGTAATGATTATAACCGATTTTGCCCTAACCTTTGTGCACTGCCGCATAACCTCCGGAACGATTTTCGCCGGGACAATGATTATTACAAGGTCCGGCGTCTGGCCTATCGATTCAAGGTCAGGATAACATCTCAGCCCTTCTATTGATTCTGCCTTTGGATTAACTGGAAAGATTGACCCTGTATAGCCGGCCTTAATCATGTTCGTTAAGATCTCGTAACCGACCTTGCCCTTTTGCCTCGATGCACCAACTATAGCAACAGACTTCGGATTAAAGAAAATTTCAAGACTCATACCGAATAAAAATCCTTTCTGAACTCGAAACAATCCCCAGAGGCAGCATATTTTATTGTATCCTTGCGCAATTTCAAGGCCTTTTCTTCGTAGTTCAGCTTTTATAAATAGCCATATCTCTTGTATAATTGCGTTTCAGAAGAGCAGCGATGTACCAGGTTAAATATAACGCCGGCTATTTCAAAAAATGTCCGAGATTGTGTCCTGTGTGTGGTGGTCCACGCCACAAAAACCTTCTTTGGCCTTTTACCCGCCTTCGCAGAAAGCCACGGGTTCTACCCGTGGATGAATGCGAGAAGGGTATCCGCCGAAGCTTTAGCGCAGGTGGATGTGCTTCGGCGGGTTTCGCCGAAGATGGAGGTGCCACGGGCTATGCCCGTGGGGCTCCATAAGAGACATTTGATGGCTAAGCCAATAGCAAAAACTGCATCAATACAGTTGAAAGAGATACCCGGTATAGGCAAGGCGATCGCTCAGCACCTGCAGAGCATTGGTATTCGCTCCGTCGAGCAACTTAAGCGCAAAGACCCTGAAAAGCTTTATAAAAGATTATGCAAGTTCAAGGCAAGTCCAGTTGACAAGTGCATGCTTTATGTATTGCGCTGTGCGGTGTACTACGCCTCGAATAAAAAGCACGACCCCGAATTATTGAAATGGTGGAACTGGAAAGATAGGAAGTGAGTTCTCTTGGCAGTGGGACTTAGCAGTCTATTTTCTCATTTCTGGAATGTCAGGCTCGATGTGAATTGTGATATTGACCGGCCGGGCGCATTTCCTGTCCAGCTCATCTTCAAGATTCTGAGCTATCTCGTGTGCCGCAGCCACATTCAAATCCGGGTCAACGAGAATATGCACATCGAGGAAAACTTCTCTGCCCACCATGCGCGTCCGCAATTGGTGCCAGTGGCGAATTGCCGAATTTTCATTGATTATGTGTTCTATGTGCTCAATGGTATCCTGGTCAGCAGAACCTTCTGTAAGCTCTTGCAATGTATCTCCGATTATCCGGCCCCCCACCCATATAATCATTAGCCCGACCGCTATTGCCGCAACTTGGTCACCATGTCCGAAACCAAACACCAGTA
>Ga0315538_1000364_pt1 | contig 29220 bp, 29 predicted proteins | sample SalMarSW160230MG_2_FD_203834 | JGI IMG/M metagenome (GOLD analysis project Ga0315538, IMG submission 203834) | Salt marsh sediment microbial communities from the Plum Island Ecosystem LTER, Massachusetts, United States - Salt Marsh Sediment SW1601-230 ...
CCAATTGTGCTTGATATTTGCGCCTTTGTCATTTCGACCATAGGGTTGCGAAGCAACCCGAAGTGGAGAAATCTATTAAAAAGCAGACCTGTCCCGAGCCAAGCCGAGGGATTTCTCGACTCCGCTTCCCCTTCGACTTCGCTCAGGGCTAAAGGCTAAATCGCTCGAAATGACAAGAATAAGCGCATTGATTATTCACAATCAGTATTATATAGATGTATCCTGCAGGTGCATCAGTTTTATAAGCCTCTGGCTTATAGACGGATTGAAGATATCACCCAGGCGTTGTGGGCTGCACGGGTCAGTCCGGGCGCTGTCAGTGAGTTGAGCAAGAAGGTCTATGATCGGATCGAGGCCTGGCGTAATCGTAAGATTGAGAACAGCTATCCCTATATTTATCTGGACGGTTTATGCCTGAAACGCAGTTGAGGCGGTGGGTCCTTCCAACATACGAGGGTGTTATGTGGATTAGTGGCTCTTACTATATACAAGGCATATATCATGGCAGAAGGGGTCCAGACGAATGGTGCTATCAGTGGTACTGGTCCAAAGCCTCACAGTCCCCAGTGCTTGGTAGTAGAATTACCATCAAGGTAAAAGTGACGGGTAATGATGGAGCGGTAACACTTTCACCTGAGGTCGTGATAACGGTGCTGGGTCGACGGTAGAGCCAAGGTGGGTGAGACAGCATAGGCGGTAGAATAACATCGCCAAGGCTGCTCTGTAATCGTGGCAGCAGCAAGGCTGGCTCTGCCCAAACAGGGCCAATCTGGCCCTTGCCAAATGGAGTAAGGCCGATAAAATCTAACCCACCAGGGTAGGAAAACTGTCAAAAGGCCTAAAGTATGAGTGGTTGTATTGAGCTAAGGGACAATCAAACAATACTGTTCATCGGTGATAGCATTACCGATGTGGACAGAAGTAGATTAGCCTATAGCCCGTATGGCTTTGGCTATGTGCATTTTGTGGCAAATTTGCTTATGGCTAAGTATCCGCACCTGGATTTCAATATTATCAACACAGGAATTAGTGGAAATACGGTGCGGGACCTTAAAGAACGGTGGGATAGTGACTGTATCTCATACAAACCGGATGTATTGAGCGTGCTCGTGGGTGTTAACGACGCATGGCGTTATTATGCTGAACCCGGATCAGCTTATGGAGTGGATGCTAAGGAGTATGAAGTAACATATAGACAGTTACTTTTGAAGGCAAAAGAAGAACGTAAATGCCAAATAGTTTTAATGGAGCCTTTTATGTTCTGTGACGATCCGGGTGATGCGGTATTTGAAGGCCTGCAGCAGTATGTGCAGATAGTGCGAGGCTTGGCGGATGAATTTGATACTGTTTTGGTGCCGCTGCAGCGATTGATAAACGAAGAAATTGAGCGTGTGCCCCCAGGAAAATGGTCTGAAGATTCGGTGCATCCATACGTATGGGCGCATGCCTGGATTGCTAAACGTTGGCTTGAAGCTACGGGTCTTATATAAGCAGTGATGGGGAGTAAAAAATTTTCACTTCATAGATTCAGTTACTGTAAGGACTAAGAAAAGTATTAAATAAATTTCGTAGAAATTTTAGAGATTTGCCCTTTACAGTTAAGTGAATTGTCATTAATCTGCCGATACTTGTTCTTACGGGTTTTACACAATATCTGGCATAATTCCCGTTCAGTTTCTCTATATGTTGTGGTCTTTTTTTGGCATGGAGGCGCTTAAATGGCGTATAAGTTCGACCCTGAAAATCCCTTCAAAGACGAGCGCAGCCGAACGGGAACGGCTGGTCAAGTCAGCCAAACGAGGGGCTTGAAGATAGAGCACTACTTCTGCAGCCCAGGAAGTCACCCTTTTGAGCAGCTCGATTGGGAGATACGTTCAGCTAAGATCACTAGCGACAGTGGTCAAACGGTCTTCGAACAGAACGACATCGAAGTTCCAGCTTCCTGGAGCCAATTAGCGACCAAGGTCGTTGCAAGTAAGTATTTTTATGGCGATGTCGAGACCGGCCAGCGAGAGCACTCGGTTAAGCAACTGGTCCACCGGGTCTGTAAGGCAATAACAGAGCGCGGCAAGAGGGATGGTTACTTCGCTACAGAGGAGGATGCGGAGGTCTTCTACAACGAGCTTGCATGGCTGTGTGTGAACCAGTACGGTTCGTTTAATTCGCCGGTATGGTTCAACGTTGGGCTTTTCGATGTATACGGTGTTGCCGGCAGCAAGCATAACTTCCGCTGGGATCAGCAGCGTCAGGAAGCGGTGTTATGTGAGAATAGCTATGAGTATCCACAGGCGTCTGCGTGCTTTATTCAGTGTGTGAAGGACTCAATGGAAGACATTATGCGGCTGGCGACCAGTGAGGCGATGTTGTTTAAGCATGGCTCGGGGACGGGAACGGACCTTTCGACGTTGCGAAGCAGCAGGGAGAAGCTCTCCGGCGGAGGTCGGCCGTCCGGACCTTTGAGCTTTATGAGGGTCTATGACCAGATAGCAGCGGTCATAAAATCAGGTGGTAAGACCAGGCGTGCGGCGAAGATGCAGTCGCTGAAGGTCGACCATCCGGACATTAAAGAATTCATCACGTGTAAGACCGAGGAGGAAAAAAAGGCCTGGGCACTTATTGAGGCTGGCTACGACGGAGACTACAACAACGAGGCTTACAGTAGTGTGATGTTCCAGAACACTAATCTGTCGGTACGTGTGACAGATGAGTTCATGCAGGCGGTGGAGAAGGATGATACCTGGTCTACCTATGGTGTGACTACAGGTGAGAAAATGGGGGAGTACTCGGCGCGCGAGTTGATGGAATTAATCGCTGAGGGTACGAGGATTTGTGGCGATCCTGGCTTGCAGTATCACAGCACCATCAATCGCTGGCACACGTGTCCACTTTCCGGGCCGATAAATGCATCGAATCCATGCAGCGAGTACATGTTCATTGACGATTCTGCTTGCAATCTGGCCTCGCTTAATCTTATGAAGTTTCGTAAGGAGGACAGTTCATTTGATGTGGAGGCGTTCAAGAAGGCAGTTCGAATATTCATTATTGCGCAAGATATTCTTGTCGATAACGGCAGCTACCCGGACAGGTCAATCGCGGTCAACAGCCACAGGTTTCGGCCGCTTGGCCTGGGTTATGCGAATCTTGGTTCTCTTATAATGAGTCTTGCCCTTGCTTATGATTCGGATCAGGCCAGGGCATTGGCGTCGGCGGTAAGTGCTATAATGACGGGGGCGGCTTACGCTGCAAGTGCGGAGATAGCTTCACTTCTTGGGCCTTTTGAGCAGTTCGAGAAGAACGCTGATTCGATGCTAAAGGTTATCAATATGCACCGTCAGCATGCGTATGATATTCCAGAGACGCATTGCCCGAGCTATTTACGGAACTCAGCCAAGGATGTATGGGACGAGGCGTTGGATGCCGGCACTAAATGTGGTTTTCGTAACGCGCAGGTGACGGTACTGGCGCCGACGGGTACGATTGGCTTTATGATGGACTGCGATACGACGGGTGTTGAGCCAGATATCGCGTTGGTCAAGTATAAGTTGCTGGCTGGAGGTGGGATGCTCAAGCTGGTAAACAATACTGTGCCGATGGCATTGGAGCGGCTTGGTTATAGTGTAGAGGATATCAAGTCGATTTGTGACCACATAGATGAAAGTGAGATGATCGAGGGGGCGGAAAAGCTCAACGCGGACCATTTGCCGATTTTTGACTGTGCTTTCAAGCCACGCAATGGAAAGAGGTGCATCCATTACATGGCGCATCTTAAGATGATGGCGGCGGTGCAGCCGTTCATATCGGGAGCGATCAGCAAGACGATAAATATGTCTAAAGAGAGCACAACCGAGGAGATTATGTCGGCTTATATGGAGGGTTGGAAGCTGGGGCTAAAGGCGGTGGCGATTTACCGTGATGGGTCAAAACGGCTTCAGCCGCTCTCTACGAAGAAGCACAAAGAGGCGAGGGCTAAAACCAGTACTGAGTCGCAGATGCCAGCCAGGCCGTTCAGGCATCGGCTGCCGGATACGCGACAAAGCATAACGCATAAATTCTCAGTGGCGGGACATGAAGGCTACCTGACGGTGGGGCTATACGAGGACGGTCAGCCTGGTGAGTTGTTTATCACTATGGCCAAGGAGGGCAGCACCGTCGGGGGCCTCATGGATGTTATCGGCACCGTAGTTTCAATGGCGCTGCAGTACGGAGTGCCATTGATAACGCTGGTTGATAAGTTTCGGCATGCGCGATTTGAGCCGGCAGGGATGACATCTAACAGGGATATTCCGTTTGCCAAGAGCCTGATCGATTACATCTTCTGCTGGTTGGGCTGTCAATTTATACCCGGCTATGCTGATCAAAACCTGCCCAATAGAGCAGCAGCATCAAGCACCGGCAATGGTAAGAATGTGACGACTGCGAAGGAGCTCGTGGAGAAGACCAGAGACCTGGCAAAGAAAATTGCTGAAGCAAAAGCCAAAGACCGCACGGCTGTTCGTGAGGAGTCCGTTGTATCGGATGCCAAGCAGGGCCAAGGGCTTGCTGCTGCAGCACCGGAGCGATTTACTCACCTAAGAAATAGAATTGGGGCATTAGTGGGCACTCCGGTTGCGGATGCAGATGAGCTGCTGCAGACTGATATGCTGGTCATGCAGCAGTTCAATGCTCAGTTTGCACATTTTGGCGATGATGCGCCTGCATGTGACATCTGCGGCTCGATTACGGTCCGCAGCGGCACCTGCTATAAGTGCTACAACTGCGGCAATTCGATGGGATGCTCATAGTAATTGATAATTGATTATTGGGGATGCGGAGGGATTATATGAGTGAGAAGCGCGTATTCATCCTTGGGGCAGGATTTTCCAAGCAGGCCGGTATGCCTTTAGCCAAAGGATTAACGGAACCTTTTCAGAAACTGGCAGAACAAGTTGACTGGTCTGTGTTTTTGGTTTAGAGAATTTATCCTCAGCCACATGCGGCAGTAAAGAATCAATCCCCTGCCGCGAGCGGCAGGGCTAAACATTTGAGTTGCATATCGGAATCAGCAATATTATCTTTCCAAGTATGGCGAAGTTAATTGGATATATGCTTACCTGGACGACTTACGGCAGTTGGTTACAGGGTGACAAACGCGGTTTTGTAAGAGATGAAGAAATCCTTCAGGGCGATGAAAGAATTCTTGAATTATGCAAGAAGTTGCAGAAAGGGCCAACCGTCAAATTAACAAAACGAGAAAAGGCAGTAGTAGAAGCGGCAATATTAAACGAGGCCGAACGTATTAGTCATAAAATCGAAGCGTTGGCAATTTGCACCAATCATATTCACTTAGCAGCCCAGCCGAGTGATAAATCGGTAGAACGTATCGTAAGCATGTACAAAAGTGCAGCCACACGTGCCTTACGATATTACGGCCGGACAGGAAGAATATGGACAAAGGGTTTTGATAAAAGATTTTGCTTTACTCAGGATGAATTGGCCAGAAAAATTGCATACATACAAAATCATAAAAAACCAGCAATGATTAGCCCCGTTGCTCGCAACGGGGGAAATTGAAACGTCTCTTGATCAAAATGAGGTAGTATATGAATTCTGATGATACCCTGCGAAGCACGAGTGAAAAGTGTGTAAAATGTAAATATTTTGTAGGTAAAAGTGAAGATGAAAACACCGGCGAATGTCGAAGATACGCACCCCGGCCAAGCCCTCGACCCAAAATGCAAATAGAAGGCAAAGACATCTGGGCTGACATCCAATGGCCGAAAGTCAGTTTAACTGCTTGGTGCGGCGAATTTGCGCAGAAATAAGCAGTTGGCGGGTATGTTTTTACCTTGAATTATCGAATTCATCATTAAAATTATTTGACAAATCCTGCTATTCGGCTAAAATCCCCATTTCCGTGTAGGGTGTTAGAGGCATTCTATGAAGAGCTTTTTAGCGAAAAAAGGCGAAGTTGAAAAGAAGTGGGTGCTGGTGGACGCTGACGGTGCGATTTTAGGGCGGATGGCGGCTAAGATTGCACCGATACTTATGGGTAAGAATAAACCAACGTATACGCCGCACGTGGATGTTGGTGATTACGTAGTTGTGGTCAATGCTGAGAAAATAAGGGTTACCGGCAAAAAGGCTGAGCAAAAAGAGTACGATTATTACACTCATTATCCCGGCGGGCATAAATACGTCAGCTTTGCCGATATGATGGCTAAAAAGCCGGTGAAGGTGGTTGAGTTGGCGGTAAGGAGGATGCTGCCAAAGAACAGGCTCGGCAGAAAGATGCTAAAGAAACTTAAGGTTTATCGTGGGCCGGAGCACGAGCACCAGGCCCAGGGACCTGAAAAGATAGAACTGTTTTAAGAGTTACAAAATATGGCGGAAATTAGAGCAGATAATCCTGGCACACAGCAAAGCTCAGGCACAGAAAGCAAGTCGAAACGGGCACCAGTCGCGAGCAGTGAGCCTAAGTACGGGTACTGGTGGGGCACGGGCAGAAGGAAAAGCTCCGTTGCCCGTGTGCGGATAAGGCCCGGCGAAGGTAAGCTAGTGGTTAATAAGCGCGAGTTGAACGAATACTTTAAGAGAGGGCAGGATAGAACGATGGTGTTGGCTCCGTTGAAGGCGGTAGATGCGGAGAAATCGTTCGACGTTTTCGTCAATGTTAAAGGTGGCGGTACGACCGGGCAGGCTGGAGCGACACGGCTGGGTATTGGTCGGGCGCTAAAGAGTTATGACGACAGGTATGTGCAGGTGCTGCGCGACGGTGGGCATCTGACACGCGACCCGAGGATGGTCGAGCGAAAGAAGCCCGGCCAAAGGGGCGCAAGAAGGAGATTTCAGTTCTCGAAGCGATAGTTTGCACAGTTGCTTTTTGGTTATTACAATTGCCGCTGAGAGAAAATCTTGGCGGCATTTTTTATGAGGAGAAAATATGATACGCGTTGGAATAATTGGTGCCAGTGGATATACCGGGGCGGAGTCGATACGGATAATCCTGCGGCATGATGAGGCGGAGCTTGTTTATCTAAGTGCGCTGCCGGATGAGTGCGCGCACGTGGCAGAAGTATTTCCGCAATTCGCTGGCCGATGTGATCTGCAGATTGAGCCCTTGGATATTGATAAGCTTTCGGACTTAGCTGATGTGGCATTATGTTGTTTGCCGCATAAAGTGTCGATGGGATTTGTGCCGAAGCTTCTAAATGCGGGGCTGAAGGTGATTGATTTCAGTGCGGACTATCGGCTCAAGGATGTTGCTATTTATGAAAAGTATTATGTCGAACACACCGACACCGAGAATCTACAGCACGCGGCATTCGGTCTGCCGGAGCTTTTCCGTGATCGGATAAAAGGCGCAAAGCTCGTTGCCAATCCCGGTTGTTACCCGACGGGAGCGGCGCTTGCTCTGGCGCCGCTTCTTAAGCAAGGACTCATTAAGACGGATTCGATTATTGTCAACGCGGTAACCGGCGCATCCGGGGCCGGCAAGAACCCGTCGAGCAAGTTTCATTTTCCAAATATGAATGAGAATCTATTCGCATACGGGATCGGGACGCACCGACATATGCCGGAGATGGAACAGATCGCAAGCGATATCGCAGGTACGGCTGTTAAGATATTGTTTCAGCCTCATGTGGGCCCATTCGATAGAGGGATTTTATCGACGGTTTACTGCCAACCGAAGGGCAAGGTCGCGAGTGAACAATTGCACCAACTCTATATTGATTTTTACAGAGACGAACCTTTCGTGCAGGTGCGCAAAAGTGCACCAGCGGTCAAGGACGTGATGGGCACGAATTACTGTCACGTTTTTGTTACTTATGTAAAAGGTCGGATCGTTTGCTTCTCAGCGATTGATAATCTGGTAAAGGGCGCGTCCGGCCAGGCGATTCAAAATATGAATATTGTATTTGGGCTGGATGAGACTCTGGGGCTTGAGTGATACAAGGTTTTGTGATGTTGGCAAGGATGTGCAAATATGAATGAGCTTGAAAGAATCTCGCAGAAGAGAGAGAAAGCGCATAAGAAGCTGTTGTCCATGAAGTCGAAGGTTTATGCCGCGTTTTTGGATTTGGAGAAGGCAGCATTCTCTGACGGTGCACTGGCTAAAAAGTACAAAGAGCTTGTTGCCGTTGGAATTTCGGTTGTGATTGACTGTGAGTCGTGTATGCAGTGGCATATCGAGCAGGCGGTAAAAGCCGGGGCTTCTGAGCGAGAGGTTTTGGAGGCGATCGAAGTTGGGATGGAAATGGGTGGAGGGCCTGCAACGGTCTCAGCGAGATTCGCACTTGATGTTATAGAGAGTGTATTCGGGAATAAGTGACTTTATATGCGGCAAGGGGTATTGAAAATTGCGACGTGTCAGTTTGCAGTGGGGTGGTCGATAAAGCGGAACTCCCGTTGTATTTGCGCATTTTTACATAAAGCAAAAAAGGATAAAGCTGATATTGTGCATTTTCCTGAATGTGCGCTGAGCGGTTATGTGGGAACTGATTTTCCGAATTTCGATGGCTACGATTGGGACCTTCTCAGAGAAGAGACACAAAAAATTGTGTCACTTGCTGGCAAATTGGGCCTATGGGTTGTTCTTGGCAGTACGCATCCATTGCCTCCCGGTGACCCCCGATTACGACATTCGGGGGCAAGCATTCGGAGGCAGGCTGAGTCGAACAAGCCAGCCACACGTATAGTGGGCAAGCCCGCTACACGTATGGCGGACAAGCCGTATAATAGTTTGTATTTGATTAGTCCAAAAGGCAAAATTGTTGACCGATACGATAAAAGATTCTGTACCAAAGGCGACCTACGCCGTATGACACCAGGCAATAGATTTGTGAACTTCACTGTCAACGGTGTCAAATGCTCGCTACTTATATGTTTTGATGCGCGGTTTCCGGAGCTTTATCGGGAGCTTTACAAACAGGGTGTCGATTGCGTTTTGCAGTCGTTTTACAATGCCCGGCAGAAAGGGCCAAGCGTGCACACACACATTATGCGGCAGACAATGCAGTGCCGGGCGGCGGAGAACTATTTCTGGGTAAGCATGGCTAATTCGAGCGGGTATTACGCGCCGTATCCATCGTGTTTCATCCAGCCTGATGGCATGATTGTCCATCAGCTAAGAGCGAATCGGCCAGGCATGATGGTCAATAGCGTTGACTTGAGCAAGAAATTTTACGATCCGATGGCGGATTTCAGGGATATGGTTATTGCTGGGGCTCTTAGTAACGGGCCGAGAAAAATTGAAGGCCCACGGTCAAAGAATACAAAAAGTATTTAGGCTGTAATTGATAAACGGTATGCATCATGGGCTGACTCGTGCTACGTAGCAGAGCTACTTGGCAAAGTAGCAAGCCTATCCTAAGAAACTGTATACGAATAACGAGTAAAGAATAATAAAGGCGGGAGCAAAAAATATAGATGGCAAATAATACTCTTACTGCACCGAAAGGATTTTTAGCAGCGGGAGTGAGTTGTGGAATCAAGAAGTCGGGCAAGTTAGATATTGGACTAATTGTATGTCCGGCTGGGGCAACTTCGGCGGCGGTGTTTACGACAAATAAAATCCAATCAGCAGCGGTGCAAGTGTGCAGAGAACATATCAAAAGCCCCAAGGTCTATGCGGTTGTCGTTAACTCAGGCAATGCAAATTGCTGTACGGGACGCCGAGGAATCGAAAATGCAAGGCAAATGTGCGAGAAGACGGCGTTGCTCGTCGCCCATCGCTCGCTGGCCGGGTCACGAGTCACGAGTCACGAGTCACGAGACGTGCTTATTGCGTCAACAGGTATCATCGGAGAGCTATTGCCAATTAAGAAGATAAATGATGGGATACCAAAGGCGGTAGATAAGCTATCGAGTTCTACGTCGGCGGGTCTGGATTTTGCCAGGGCGATAATGACAACGGATAAAAAGCCAAAACAATCTTTCCGCCAATTCGATCTCGGGTCACGAACCACGAGCCACGAGCCACTAATTGCTATAGCCGGGGCGGTAAAGGGAGCGGGGATGATTGCGCCAAATATGGCTACGACGCTCTGCTTTATCACTACCGATGTCGCAATAAAAAAGTCGCTACTCGCAAAGGCGCTAAAAGCTGCGATTGGCGATTCTTTAAACAAGCTGACGGTTGATGGTCATCAGAGCACGAATGATACGGCGATAATTCTTGCATCGGGATTGGCGGGTAATCGGCCAATTGTAAGCGAGTGTCCTCGATACAAAAGATTCGCTAAGACTCTTGCGGATTTATGCCATGATCTGGCAAGGCAGATGGCTCTTGATGCAGAAGGAGCAACGCGGATATTCAAGGTTGTTGCCAAAGGCGCAGCTACAAAGGCCGATGCGGCAAAAGCTGCGAGGGCTATAGCAAATTATCCGCTGGTAAAATGCGCGGTGCATGGAGGCGATCCGAATTGGGGCAGGATTATCTGTGCTGTAGGCTCAGCAGGTGTGAAGGTAAATCCCCGAAAACTATCGTGCAAGCTCGATGATCTTACGGTCTTTAAAAATGGTGAACCAACCAGATTTGACGCAGAAAAGGCGAGCAAAATCGTATCACAAACTGAACACACAATCACCGTAGAACTGGGAGCGGGAAAGCAAAGCGATTTTTGCTATGGCTGTGACCTAAGTGCCGAATATGTAAAAATCAACGCGGAATATCACACTTAAGAGCTATAAGGTCAGAGTTGGTGGTGAAAAAGGAAGCATTCGGAAGATAATAGAATCTCTGGTTTCATTTTAGTTGTCTTGTTGTGCGCACAGATTTAACTCTGATTTCCTTGGTAAAAACAGTTGAAAAAAAGCTGTGTTTGGTTAAACTGCTTGGACTTATTTCTCATGTATATACGTAGTAGCGGCAAGATTCGAAAGGAGAAGACAAAGTGAAGGTTCTTAGCGGCATAGTGGGTTTCGTGATGGCTGGTTTTGTGTTCAGTGCGACGGCGATGGCGGCTGAAGGGGCTGAGTCGGCTGAATTGGCTGGTACGCCAATTAGCTGGTGGCTGGCTCCTGTGGGGTCGCTGTTGGCGCTTGGTTTTGCGTATTATTTTTATAGGAAGGTGATGGCTGCGCCCGAAGGTACTGAGAAAATGATAGAAATCGCACGCTATGTCCGCGAAGGGGCCTACGCCTATCTGTTCAGACAATACAGCGTTGTATCGCTGGTATTCTTGATCCTGTTGGCTATCCTGACGGTTGGCGCTTATATGGGCGTTCAAAACCCATTCGTTCCGGTAGCGTTTTTGACTGCTGGTTTCTTCAGTGCCCTTTCTGGTTTTCTGGGTATGAAAACCGCCACAAACGCCTCGGCCCGGACTGCTCAAGGTGCCAGTGGGAGTCTGAATCGCGGCCTGCAGGTCGCCTTTCGTTCAGGTGCGGTCATGGGCCTGGTCGTCGTCGGCTTCGGCCTGCTGAACATCACGGTCTGGTATCTGGTTCTTGATAGGCTCATCTACACGCCGGAACATATGAGACAAGGCCTCGAATTCCTCGGCCTGATCCTCGTACCCAAAGGAATGCTTCCCAGCGACAAGCTCTTCGAGATTACCACTACGATGATCACGTTCGCTATGGGGGCCTCTACCCAGGCCCTTTTTGCTCGTGTTGGTGGAGGTATCTATACGAAGGCAGCCGATGTCGGAGCAGATTTGGTCGGCAAGGTCGAAGCCGGAATTCCGGAAGACGACCCCAGAAACCCAGCTACCATTGCTGATAACGTCGGCGACAATGTTGGCGATGTCGCCGGCATGGGAGCAGACCTTTATGAAAGCTATATCGGATCAATCCTCGCAACGGCGGTACTTGGTGCCGCTTTGCCGCTGAGCGTGCTGGCAGAAAAGGGAATGGACCCGTTGAGAGCTGTTCTCGCTCCAACGCTGGTTTCTGGTTTGGGGATTCTGCTTTCTATCGTTGGAATCTTCCTCGTTCGCTGCAGGGAGAACGCGACACAGAAGAATCTATTGCATGCTCTACTGACGGGAACGCTGACTAGTTCCGGCTTAGTTGTAGTTGCCATAGCGATAATGGCTGGGACAGGCTGGATTAGCTGGGGTGTTTTTGGCTCGGCTGTCTCGGGGCTGGTAGCAGGTGTACTCATAGGGCAATTCACTGAATATTACACATCTGACAGCTACAGTCCGACCCGCGGGATTGCAGAGCAGACGAAGATGGGACCGGCCACTACCATCATAGAGGGTTTTGCAACGGGTATGTATTCTGCGGGTTTGCCGGTGATAACGATTGTGGTCGGGATTTTGTGTGCATTCGGTTTTGCAGGTGGTTTTTCGAATGTTTCCATGGGACTATACGGAATCGGTTTCGCAGCGGTTGGTATGCTGTCAACTCTGGGTATCACATTGGCGACTGATGCGTATGGGCCGATAGCGGATAATGCCGGCGGAAATGCTGAGATGAGCGGTCTTGGGCCAAAGGTCAGAGAAAGGACCGACGCCCTCGATGCCCTTGGTAATACCACCGCGGCGACAGGCAAAGGCTTTGCGATAGGTTCGGCAGCTCTGACCGCAATGGCGCTGTTGGCGGCCTATATCGAGGAGCTTCGTATATGGATCGCCAGACTAGCAAACGAAAGTGTAGATGGACTGTTTCATATTGGAGAGGTAGCGTTTTCGGGCAAAGAGGGTGTGGCTGGCGCGATTAACGCCAAGACGGCTGAGATTATGGATTTTATCAATGCCTACGGGATGAACATTATGAATCCGAAGCTGATCGGCGGGCTATTTATCGGTGCGATGATGGCCTTTATATTCTGCGCGATGACTATGAAGGCAGTCGGCCGGACGGCAGGTTTAATGGTGGAGGAAGTGCGCCGGCAGTTCAAGGAGATAGCTGGGATCATAGAAGGAAAGGGAAAGCCAGATTACGCCAGGTGTGTTACTATTTCGACCCGAGGTGCACAGAAAGAGATGATTTTGCCGTCGCTTTTAGCTATCATTGTTCCTGTTTTAACGGGACTATTGCTGGGTGTGGCAGGCGTGATGGGGCTTTTGGCGGGAGGGCTGACTTGTGGCTTTGTTCTGGCGATTACGCTGAATAACGCTGGTGGCGCTTGGGACAACGCCAAGAAGTACATTGAAAAGGGGCATCTTGGCGGCAAAGGTTCCGATGCCCACAAAGCAAGCGTGGTCGGTGATACGGTTGGCGACCCGTTCAAGGATACCTCGGGGCCGAGCTTGAATATATTGATTAAACTTATGTCAATAGTTAGTGTAGTGTTCTCAGGCGTTGTGGTCAAATTCGCTCCGGTTGTCAGCGGCTGGCTTGGCCTGGGCGGCAAGTGATTATGTCGGTTCTTGTTTGTTGCCGAGAGGCGCTTGTTCGAGGTCACGTAGTTGACGCAGTGAGTTGATGTCTGTAATCTGAAGGGTGGCAGGAATAGCCGCCTTTTTTATTGAACACGAGGATAAGGAATTTGGCGAAAAAGCAAGATGTAGAATCAAAGGCATTTGCAGTGGCTGCTGCAGAGATAGCAGCCAGCCGACATTGCAGCGACATTTCAATTCTGGATTTGAGAGGTCTGTCACCGGCAACGGACTATTTTGTGATCGCGACCGGCACAAGTGACAGGCAAATGCGCACGGTTGCCGACGAGATAACTAAGGCTGCGAAAGAGGAAAGCTTGCAGCGTTTCGGCATAGCCGGCTATCAGCACGCTCATTGGATTCTGCTGGATTTTATCGATGTAGTAGTTCACATTTTCGATAGCGAGCATCGGGACTATTACGACCTGGAGCTTCTGTGGGGCGACGCAAAACGAATTGATTATTGATGATTGATAATTGATTATTTGATGAAATTGGTCTGCGATATTCTTGAAGAAAAAATTAGTGCTGCGATGGCTGATGTCGCTGGGCAGCTCGTGCTACATAGCGAAGAGGCTTCGCTACTTCGCAAAGTAGCAAAGAATTGTGCCGCTATGGTAGGCCCGGCGACGGATCCTAAGTTTGGAGACTATCAGGCTAATGGCATAATGTCCCTTGCAAAACAGCTCGAAATAAACCCTCGCAAGTTAGCCGAAGAAATCGTAAGTAAGCTCAACACTGAACCTCGAACCCCGAACGCTGAACCCTTATTAAGTGACATCTGCGAGCCGCCGGAAGTTGCAGGTCCCGGCTTTATCAATCTTCGTCTGAAACCAGAATTCATCACCGAGAGTCTGCTTGAAGTTAACTCAGATCAAGATAACCTTGGAATAGAAAAAACATCTCAACCTCAGACAATCGTCGTTGATTTCTCCGGCCCGAATATCGCCAAGGAGATGCACGTCGGCCACCTGCGAAGTACAATTATCGGCGATTGTATCTGCCGAGTGCTCAGATTTTTAGGCCACGATATCAAACCACAAAACCATGTCGGCGACTGGGGGACACATTTTGGAATGCTCATCCAACAAGTCTTTGAAGGCCGAATGGCTGCTGCTTTCGAGGGAGTTACTGGCACTCCAGTGTATAAGCAAGGCGACTTCTCAGTGTCTGATACAGAGGAATTGTACAGGAAGGCCAAATCGCGATACGATTCCGATCCTAAATTTGCCCAAAAAGCACGTGAATGGGTTGTTAGTCTCCAGAATGGACACTTGGAAGCTATTGCTTTTTGTAAAAGTATTGTGCGAGCTTCGCTTTCTGAATGTCAGGAAATATATGACATGCTTGGCGTAATCCTGAAAAGAAAAGATGTTCGAGGCGAGAGTTTTTATAACGACATGCTGAAGGATGTTGTAGAGGAGTTGAAGAAACTGCCAGAAACGAGAAAGTCTGATGGCGCGGTTTGTGTCTTTCCGCCGGGATTTAAGAATAAAGAAGGTCAGCCGTTGCCATTTATGATTCAAAAATCCGATGGGGCGTATCTTTACGCGACAACGGATTTGGCGGCGTTGCGTTATCGAGTCAATGAACTGAAAGCTGACAAAATTATTTATGTCACGGATGCCCGGCAAAAACTGCACTTTGAGATGCTCTTTGCGGTGGCCAAGATGGCTGGATGGGACATAAAACAGAGAACAGAAGACAGAAGACGGACGACGGAGGACGGAGGACAGAGGACAGAATTTGTGCATGTTACTTTCGGCTCGGTACTCGGTGAAAATGGCAAACCTCTGAAAACCCGCGAAGGAGAGAACGTAAAGCTAAAAGATTTACTCGATGAGGCTATAGAGCGTGCAAAAAAGATCGTTGATGAAAAGAATCCTGATTCATCAGAGGAGCAGAAAGAAGGTTTATCAAAGAAGCAAAAAGAAAGAATCGCAGAAGCAGTTGGAATCGGAGCCGTCAAATACGCTGATTACTCAAATAATCGAACGAGCGATTATGTCTTTAGCTTTGACAAGATGTTAGCGATGGATGGCAATACTGCGCCGTATATGCAGTATGCATACGCGAGGATAAAATCAATCGAAAGAAAGGCGGAAGATAAGGACAAGGGCATAAATGTTGAAAAGGAGCTTGGGGAATTAGACGCGGTAAGTTTGACTGAGCCGGAAGAGCTTGATTTGGCTAAATACTTGATTCGCTACGGAGAGGCAATTCAGGCTGCTGCGAACGACTATCGGCCGAATTATCTGACGAGCTATCTTTATGAAGTGGCGCAGAAATTTAGCGTATTTTATACGAACTGTCCGGTCTTAGATGCTGGATCGGATAAGAGGCCTACGAGGCTCTTGCTTTGCGATTTAACTGCAAATACAATCAAGCACGGCTTAAGTGAGCTTTTGGGCATCGAGGTTGTTGAGCAGATGTGAAAGAAAACAATGAATACGATTTATCTACTCGTGCTTCGTAGCGAAGAAAGAGAATATTTGCTACTTCGCAGAGTAGCATAGGAAGATAGGAATGTCTTATTCACTTGAGAAAAAAATTTCCAAAGACAATTTGATAGAGTTTTGTAAAAGAAACCATATCCGAAAACTGTCTATTTTTGGTTCGGCTATTCGGGGCGAGTTGCAGCCGGATAGTGACATTGACCTTTTGGTAGAGTTTGAGCAAGACCATACACCTGGTCTTTTTTCGATTATCAAAATGGAAATGGAGTTAGCAGAAATGCTTGGCAGGAAAGTCGACTTGCGGACACCTGAAGATTTAAGCCGATATTTTCGGGATGAGGTAATGCAAAATGCCCAAATTCAATATCAAGCGTGAGGACGAGGTAAGACTACGGCACATGCTGGATGCGGCGCTTGAAATCCAGCAATATATTCAATCCTCAACGCGTGAAGATTTGAACCACGACCGTAAGCTGGTTCATTCGCTTGTTCGTCTTCTTGAAATCATTGGTGAAGCGGCAAATCAATTATCGGATGAATTTCGAGATAATACTCCCGAGATTCCATGGCCTGTGATAATAGGTATGAGGAATCGACTAATACATGCCTATTTTTCAATAAATCTGAATGTTGTGTGGAGCACCTCAACGGAAGATATCCCATTGCTTATTACAGGATTGAAGGGGCTTCTTGGTGAAGACTAATAAAATAGATTTCCTAATACAAAGAAACGGCTTTACTCGTGTGAAAAGTGTGGAGTAAGCATGTAATGAAAATCGTCCAGAAGGAATTCAGCGTTAGCACTAAGTCACGCAGTCAGATGATTGATATTACAAGCCGGGTTGCCTCGATTGTAGGCGAATCCGCTATCAATGATGGTGATGTGATAGTCTACTGTCCTCATACAACAGCAGGGATAACCATAAATGAGAACGTGGACCGTTCTGTGCCGCATGACATACTGCTGGCCCTGGAGGAAGCTGTGCCGCATCATCTGTCCGGATTTCAGCATTTCGAAGGCAATTCCGATGCCCACTGCAAAAGCTCTATTATAGGATGCAGTGAACAAGTCTTCATAAAAAACAATTCTTTGCAACTCGGTACCTGGCAGGGCATTTTTTTCTGTGAGTTTGACGGGCCACGCAGCAGAAGAGTAATCGTTCAGGTACGAGGGCAGTAATCCATTATGCATCTAAAGCAAGATGGTTGACCAAGAATGGATAACGCCGCTCGAAAAGGAATTGCGCCAAACGTCATTCTTTTGGGCATCGTTAGTTTCCTCAATGATCTGAGCAGCGAGATGATAATGCCCATTCTGCCGATGTTTCTCAAATCGCTGGGCAGCACGGGCGAGGTAATCGGCTTAGTGGGCGGATTGCGGGATAGCGTATCGAGTATTCTAAAGGTTTTTTGCGGCTATTTGTCCGACAAGACAGGCAAACGCAAGATTTTTGTCTATGCGGGCTACTTCACTTCGACCATCTTCAAATTACTGCTTGCGATTTCCAGCACCTGGCCGATCGCGGTCGCGTTTTCATCTTTAGAAAGAGTTGGCAAAGGATTGAGGACTGCCGCGAGGGATGCAATTATTGCAGAATCCATGACCACTCAGCGGGGCAAAGGCTTTGGAATTCATAGGGTTTTTGACACCGTTGGTGCTATCTTAGGTTCGGTTGTAGCGTTTTGCTTGTACTGGTTCTCAGGATTTGGATTCAAGACAATCATAATAGTTGCAAGCTTGCTCGGCTTTGTATCGCTGGTACCTCTGCGTTTTGTCAGGGAAAGTGAGTCTAAGCCACAGGATGTGACATTGAAGATGGGACTCAGAGGTCTATCCATGCCCCTGAAACTGTTCATCGTTGTTTCGAGCGTGTTTGCACTGGGAAACTTCAGTTACATGTTTTTCATTCTCAAAGCACAGCAGCATTTCCCCGGCAGACTGTCGGTTGCAGCTCCTATTCTTTTATATGTGCTATTTAACATTTTTTACAGCGCCTTTGCCGTGCCATTTGGTGCCATTTCGGACAAGATTGGCAGGCAGAAGGTCATTATCTTTGGTTATATTATGTTTTCGGCAACATCTATTGGTTTTGTCTTTGTCCATTCGTTAGGGGGTTTTGTTGTGCTGTTTGCTGTTTACGGCTTGATGTATGCTGCAGTTGACGGAAACCAGCGAGCTTACGTATCCGACCTCACCACAGCCCAGCTCAGAGCAACTGCTCTGGGTGCGTTCCAAACAACCACGGGCCTTATGGCACTACCGGCAGGATTAATAGCCGGATTTCTATGGGAAAAAATTGGCCCTTCAGCCACTTTCATTTACGGAGCTACTTTTGGATTGGCTTCGATATTGTTATTCATCATTTTCAAGGACTATTTCAAGCCACGGCCACAGCATGCCTGAGAACAACCCACCCAAAGGTGCCTTGTCCAGCAACATCTGTACCTAATAAGAATCTGCGCTTTGCGCATAAAAATGGCGAGGTGGTGGGACCGGCTGGGGGGGAGACCGGTGGACCACACTGCCTCGCCGAGGTTTTTTAACTGCAAAAAGCAACTATATTATATATAGCCATGCCAAAGTACAAAATAAGAAACTAACGCTTCAAGTAGTCCTGTCAAACAAAAAAATGCAAAATGAAAAAAGTTTTAGGGCACTTTACCCACTTCCAACCCTCATTTCTAAGTTCGTATTATACAAGCTCAGCGGAAAGAATGCAAGCCAAAAATACCGTTTTTTTCATATTTGGGGCAGCCTACAGACCTGTCAGACTGCGAATCATGAAATTCGGCTGATAAACAATCTAGCTGGCATTGAGATACGTGCGCTGAATCTGTCGGCACTACTACCTGTGTGACATGGTTGTAGAGATGGGCTGAAAATCTATAAAAAACTTTGTCTACTCTCAAAGTCATAATGTACTATCGGCTATAAAGTACATTTTCCACTACTGGTTTGTCAGTTTGAAATCACAGACATCGAGTGAGTAGCCCGGGCAGTAGAGCTAAGTCGTACCATGCAATTTCGGATGTGTTTCGAAGGTGAGCAGCAATTCTATTGACTGATTTCACATCTTTGGAAAGTAAGAAAAGACACTAAAAATTTTGGCTTAATTGCTTGTGTGGTTAGGAGAACTCTCATAAACTAATATCTATAATGAATTGTGGGCTGGCAGTAGTTGATGTTCTTTGGTGTTTTTCGTGAGGTATCTTCTGTGAGTAGGATTTCTGAACGTATAAAATGCTTGCAAGAGACAATCAATACGACGTGCACACGCGTTGGCCGAGACGCCAGCGAAATAAAGCTTGTGGTCGTGACGAAATCTGCCACATTCGACGCTATCAAAGATGTCATCCGGCTTGGCTTTTCAGATCTTGGTGAGAACCGAGTGCAGCAACTGAAGAGAATCTCAGGCCAAGTAGCTGAGCTGTTGGAGCAAGGTAACGGCAGTCCGAATCTGCCAGAAAAAGTCAACTGGCATATGATTGGCCATCTGCAGCGCAATAAAGTTCGGCAGGTCTTGCCGATTACAACTCTTATACATTCGGTTGATACACTTCGTCTGGCTGAAGAGATAAACAATTCTGCAGCGAGGTTAAATCTGTGCCCACGAGCACTTTTGCAGGTTAATACATCGAACGAGCCACAAAAGTATGGTGTTCCGGTAGGTGCTGCGACGCATTTAGCGGAACAAATAGAGACACTGCCAAGTTTGAAGTTGGTTGGGCTTATGACGATGGCGCCGCTGACCCGTAACAAGGATGTGGTTCGAGCCTGTTTTACTCGAGCCAGAGAATTGTTTATCGAGATGCGCGGTGAGAAGATAGTAGGACCGCACTTCACTGAACTCAGCATGGGGATGAGTTCAGATTACGAACAGGCCGTCGAAGAGGGGGCCACAATCCTTCGCATCGGCTCGGCAATTTTTGCCGGCTGATGCAGGACCACGAACATTCATAAGCCGATATACGGCCAGCATTTTGCCACGCTAAGCGGCTGGAAAAGCCAAAAATCTGGAAAGTAAACTCCCTAACAAGCCGAAGAGTAACTTAGATTGTTACTTGGGTAGTGTCTATCTGCCCGTAAGTCTTATAATTAGTTGCTCTCCAGGTAAGCGTGATGGGAAAATCGCAATTGCTCAATGGTATCGAAGTTCCAAAAAGCTTTACAGATGTTTTATATCTCATGAGCAACGGCCAGGTACCGAACGAAATCAGGCGTCTTGTTAAGCGGAAAAGTCTTTCCCTTTCAACACTGCCGATAGACAGATACAACGATATCCGTGACCGGCTTGACTTGATCGGGACAGTTGTAATTGACGCGGCAGGCTTGGACATGTTGCAGCAACAAAGGCTGGCCGGAATAATCGAGTCGCTTGAGATGGAAAACATCGGCGTGATTCTGCTCACGGATCGGGTGGAATTGCCGATACGAAGTTTCTCTCTAGCGCCGACTAAGATAAGTTTTTCAATGGTAAATTCTGTAGAGTCGGTTTCGATAAACGAGTTGTGGGTCAGGATTAGCGTTAATCTTGCATACCGTAGGAAGAATTTTGGTATTGCTGTAAAGCCCGCAATTCCAGCGAATCAATCCGGCAGGAACGGCAAAAACAAATTAGAAGAACAACTTCAGATGACCGGGGCATTAGTCGAGAATCTAACGGAGCAACTTCATTTGGCTGGCCTTGTTCAGCAGGATTTTCTTCCCACTGAGTTGCCTAATACCGATGCAGTGCGGTGGGCGACGACGTTCTTGCCGGCAGAATGGGTCTCGGGCGATATTTACAATATCGTTCGTGTTGACGAACAGCATATTGGTTTCTATGTGGCAGATGTAGTCGGCCATGGATTACCAGCGGCACTATTGACAATTTTTCTAAAGCAAGCGCTTGTCATGCGGCAGACGAATGGAAACAGCTACCAGATACTGGCGCCGGCGGAAGTCATGGACAACCTGAATACGAGGATGGCTTCACAGAAACTCTCTGGCTATCAGTTTGCCACCTGTTGCTATTGTCTGCTCAATACAGAGACAATGCAGTTGACGTATGCTCGCGCTGGACATCCTTATCCGATCCTCATTAAACGAGGGCAAGAGCCGCGGCAGTTGGAAATCAGAGGTTCGCTTCTTGGGGTCTTTGCCCAGGCTGAATATATGCAGGAGACGGTGCAGCTTGAATCGGGTGACAAACTGCTGCTGTACTCTGATGGGGCAGAATCCTTCATCGGACGTTTTGACGACCAAAGCGGATTTCGTTTTAAGGACGAATTCTGCAAAATTACAGGTTTGCCGATTTCCGAGATGATGGCTAAGCTCAACAATATGGCTAAGGATTGTAGCCTTGATCTAATCGAAGTTGATGATCTAACTATAGTAAGTCTTGAGGTACTTTAGTGTTCTTTTCACTGTTGTATCCGATCTGCAACTGCAGGTGCTGCCATTTTGCCATTTTTTGAAACGTGCTGTTATTTTTGGCCCGATAACCCAAAGTGGGTCCTCTATTGCGAAGAAGATCCTGAATTGTATGGGCGTGGAATAAGCAGCACTGATAGAGTCTCATGGAGCTCCATTGAAGGGGTTTCTGTATTGAGTCGGCAATAAAAGGACTGGTTGAGAAGATATCAGGAAAAAGGGATAGTGCATATAAGGGCTTTTTAGTAAAATGGCTAAGTTTTTTAGGACCTTTTCTAAAACCTATAGATACACATGACATTTGCATTGACGTAAATGTAAGCAATCTGGTATAATTGAGCAGTTAGACACAATCAGATATTGGGCAATGGGCAAGTTGTTTCGTATGATTTATTATAGAAAGGCATGGACTATCTTCAGTTATTGCTGGGGATTATTCATGTATTGTGGTAACAGATGCTGGATAATGAGCTGTTATCGAGAAAGGAAGGGGTGTCATTTCTATTGACTCTACGGTTTCTTGACTCGACCAGCCCAGAATAATTGCCTGAGGTCTAAGAAGCTATTATTGAGGGTAGGGCTTGGTGTTTGGGAGAGTCTTAATCTCCTTTGAGTCGGCTAAAGATACGAAAGGAGATGGGTAATGAGAAGCTTATTTAATATCTTGCTTGTTCTTTCAGTGTTCGTTCTACAGGGTTGTTATTCTGGCACGAACTGGGATCCATCGTTGCAGAACCTGCCAAGGCGGAATGAAATCGCCAGTGATGAGGTTCGCTGGGATAAGGATTTGAGACCCATAGTTGTGGCTCCACGGGAAGCAGCAGTTGTACCTGCAACTACGAAAGAGCCCGCTTATGTTACGCCACATCTGACATCTGCTCCCATGCCGAGCCATCCTAGGGTGTTAGAGCAGCCTGTAACGGTTGGGCAGGGACGTGTAGTGGGAGGTGAATCTGATTTTCTGACAGTCTCGATGATCTATCCACACGCAGCTTTTGGGATTCTTCAGCTGGATAAAACCATGCCGAAAGAAGTTGAGTTTGAAGCAACGTTCGACTACTTAATCAAGGTGAGTAATCTGACGAATAGGGCGCTGAACGACGTTACGATAGTTGAAGAACTGCCGTATAATTTCAATTTCACAAGTGCTAATCCGGCTGGTATTAGAGAGGAGAACAAACTTATATGGGAAATCGACTCTCTTGGACCCAGAACTAGTAAGGAGATCATTGTTACTGGTGTTCCCTCTACAATGGAAGTCATGCGGCATCGCACGATTGTCACTCATGCTATTGAATCGCGGGCGAATGTGATGGTTGTTCTTCCAAAGTTGGGATTGGCTGTTAATGCACCATCTGAGGTTCTACTGTGTGAGACGATTCCTGTTGAATTTGTAGTGACCAACTCTGGAACGGGCTCGGCAAAAGACGTCAAAATCACCAGTACGTTGCCGGCGGGACTGCAAACGGTTGATGGTGAGATCGAACTTGTGCTGAATGTAGGCGCGGTCAGGTCTGGTCAGTCGTGGCGGTTTGTAGCTCAACTGCGGGCGAGTAGGACAGGCGTGTATGTTAACAGGACCGTGGCGAGGTCAAGCTCCGGGCAGACAGCCGAATCGGAAACGTCTATAACTGTGCGTCAGCCTGTGCTGACAATTGCCAAGACGGGTCCAGGGCAACAGTACGTTGGTCGGACCGTAAGTTACGAGATAGCGGTTACGAACATAGGTGATGGAGTGGCAAAAAATACGGTTTTGGAAGACACTATTCCTTCAGGTGTTACTTCAATAGAGGCCACTGAAGGTGCCAAGTTCTCCGCGTCGAAGTTAGTGTGGCAGTTAGGTACTCTTATGCCCAACAATACCAAGAATATTCACGTATCCTATACACCCACAGTGATTGGCACATTGGCTGATATTACGACGGCCACGGCTTACTGTGCGGAAAGAGTGACTAATTCGGCCCAGACGGTGGTCATGGGGATCGCGGCGGTGCAACTGGAAGTTGTTGACCTGGAGGATCCTGTGCAGGTGGACAGCGAAACGACTTATCTGATTACTGTGGTGAACCAGGGTTCGGCACCTGATACTAATATCCGAATCATCTGTTCTCTGGAGGATAAGGTTCGATACATGTCTTCGAGTGGGGCGACTTCCAGCTCGATAATGGGCCAAACGGTGAGCTTCGCGCCATTGAATTCTCTTGCACCAAAGGCTAAGGCGACATGGCGGGTCGTTGTTCGTGGCATCAGGCCCGGCGACGTACGTTTCAAAGTGACTATGCACAGCGACCAACTTGCTCGTCCTGTTGAAGAGAATGAGGACACTCATTTGTACTAGAAAATCGTGACACTACAGCAGTGTCTTTGCTATGTGCGTCTATAAGGATTGAATTCCTTATTTGGCTTGTCTATCCACTGTTTGGCTCGGCAGGGCAAAAACATCACACAGGTGGAACTTCCATGTAGCATTTTGTTGTCCGACGGATTTTCTGCAGACTACCGGCGTTGAAATGCTATTGCTCATCTGGGCTGTGTGTCAGCAAACGTAGTCAACATATCCACCGATCAATTTTGTGTGAAGTTTACCTTCCAAGCGGAGCTCTATTTATTCTATATGTTGGTTTATTGCCACTAATTCGTATCTTCTATTGCATCAATCCAGTTATTACGGTATAGTTAGTAGACGTAAAGAGAAAAGCACAGTATTTAGCTGGCAGAGTTTGCGCTTTGAGGGCAGGAACAAAACGATGGAATTCGGAGTTTCTGCTTTATAGCTGTCTCAGCCATAATTGCTGTCTTGGTGGTGTCATAACGTCTGATCCGAAGTGAAATTGTTTGCACGAACGTATCTGAGCGTTATACTTATGTGACTTGATGGATCGAGGGGGTGGTATTTTGGGCATGTTGCTGAGGGCTCTGGATAAAGAGTTCCAAGCCCCAGAAAGGATTAAATGATGGCGGAAAAAGAAACTGATTTAATTAAAATCAGGAAAATTCTCGAAATAATGAAGGATAATGACCTGGTTGAGATTGAGATAAAGCACGGCGATGAGAAGATTTTTCTCAAACGCTCCCAGCCTCAACAGCCCGGTGTTGTTGCTGTGCCGGTGCACGGACCCGTTGCTGCTGGCGCAGATGTTGGCGTGGGCGCAAACAATGTACAACTGCCTGTAAAGGAGAATTCAGTTGCGCAGCAGGAAGAGGGGTTGACAGAGATAAAATCCGCCATTGTTGGGACTTTTTATGAAAGGCCGAGTCCGGATTCAGAACCTTATGTCGAAGTCGGTTCACACATTGAGCCACAGACGGTGGTCTGCATTATCGAGGCGATGAAAGTGATGAACGAGATAAAGGCTGAGACCAGTGGAACAATCGTCGAGATTCTGGTGACCAATGGACAGGCTGTTGAATATGGTCAGGTGCTGTTCAAAGCAAGACCGGACTGATTCGTGAATAAAGTTGTCGTGGACTAAGACGCGTAATGCAAACTACCAGATACAAATTGTGGTGCCATGTTATCAAGAGTTCTCATAGCGAATCGCGGTGAAATAGCGCTTCGGATAATTCGTGCTTGTCACGAGCTTGGTATCGAAGCAGTGGCGGTTTATTCTGAGGCTGATAAGGATGCGCCTTACTTACACTTTGCTGATGAAGCGGTTTGCATAGGCCCGGCTGAAAGCGCAGGTAGCTATCTTAATATTCCTCGCATCATAAGTGCAGCCGAGATCACAGATGTCGACGCAATTCATCCGGGCTATGGATTCCTGGCTGAGAATATCAACTTCGCCCAGATATGTCAGGATTGCGGCATAGGATTCATCGGTCCTCCTGTTGAGGCGATGCGGCTTCTGGGTGACAAAGTCCAAGCCCGTAAGCTGGCGCGCAAGGTGAAGGTGTCCGTAGTGCCCGGGTCGCAGGGCACTATCGAAGACGAAGCCGAGGCGCTGAATTTGGCAAATAAGATGGGCTACCCAGTGATATTGAAAGCAGCAGCGGGCGGCGGTGGACGCGGCATGCGGGTTGTACATAACGAAATCAGCCTGCGTTCAGCTTTTAGTGCGGCACGTGCAGAGGCCCAGGCTGCTTTTGGCGATGGCAGCATTTATCTGGAGAAATTCATAGTTGAACCAAGGCATGTTGAAGTACAAGTCATGGCCGATGAGGCTGGCAACGCGCTTCACTTCTTTGAGAGGGATTGCTCCATACAGAGGCGACATCAGAAGATGATTGAGGAATCGCCGTGTCCTGTGCTGGATGAGCGGGACAGAGAACATCTTGCTGATGCCGCCATCAGGCTTATAAAGGAGGCCAACTACGTCAACGCAGCGACAGTTGAGTTTCTCCTGGATAAAGACAAGAAGTTTTATTTTATTGAGGTAAATACGCGGATCCAGGTGGAACATCCTGTTACCGAGATGGTCACAGGGCATGATTTGATCAAATGGCAATTGAAAATTGCAAGCGGACATAAGATAAAGTTCCGCCAGAAGGGTATTAAGCACAACGGTGTGGCAATTGAGTGCCGTATCAATGCGGAGGACCCTGGGAATAATTTTGCTTCCTGTCCTGGTACGATAACCAGATACATTCCCCCTGGCGGTCCAGCCGTGAGGGTTGACAGTCATGTCTGTCAGGGCTGGACGGTTTCAAAGTATTACGATTCGATGATTGCCAAGGTTATTGTCCACCAAAGGACGCGGGCGGAAGCTATTGCGACAATGCGGCGGGCATTGCGTGAATTTGTCATCGAGCCTATTAAAACAACAATACCAGCCTGTTTGGATATACTCTCACATAACCTGTTTGTCAGGAACGAGGTTGATACAGGATTTGTGGAAAGAAACTTTTAATTTCGTCGCTCGTCACCCGTTGCTCGTGCCTCGTTTTTTTCTGTTATTCCCGTGAAAACGGGAATCCATAATCCTTGTCATTGCGAGGCAGTCAGGCCGAAGCAATCTCTATTACAAATCGAAAACTTGCCTCGTAATCGTCCTGAATAGTGTCGGAGGAGCGGGAATCGAAAGGCCACTACATTATTAGCGTGCAGCGTTCAGTTAATCCTGTACGCTATATTAAAATCAATGTTTCCTGCCTAAAATATCCGCAACAAAGCCGAGGAGCAAGTACATGCCAGTTTCGTTCTAAGCAGTTGTTGTCTGTCAAGGAACCTCTTTATAAAGCAGCACAAATTGTTTGTCTGTTGACTTCCATCTCTCAGGGAATTTTACAATTTCGGAGCCTTCGAGCGCAACATCAAGGACACTTGCCTCTACAGAGTACCCGCTATGTCCGTCTCTTTTCTTCATCACCACATCTGCGGTTAAGCCGAGACCGCTAAGGTGTTCAAGTCTGAAAGAAAGGCGATTTCTCATTACTTTTACATTCTCTATTGTACCTTCGAGTGTACTGAAATGTCGAGCACGTGAGCCAACTTCTTTGTTGTCACGTGATGGGACGATATCAACGTGAGTCCAAAAAACATGAAAATTATCCTCGACTTTCCATGTTTCCAACCAAACAACCATCATCTTTGGAGACAATTCTCCTTCTCTAAACACTTCTAGCTTAAAATCTGTAAGTATTGGTGACTTTATGTCAGATTCTTCATTCTTGGCAATTACAAAAACGGAAGAAATCATTAAACACGGCAAAGCAATGGAGGTAATTAGTATACATTTTCTCATTTTCCTGCCCTTTCAAGAATCAGTGATTTGAGTGATCCAAGTGTACGCCTTTTTAGGAAGCAAATCAAAGAGAAACAGAGTAATTTACGACTCACAGAGTTCACTATTTGTCAAACGGGGCTGTAGGTTCTATAATGGCTCTATACGTTATATGGGAAAGTATTACTGAAAAGTGAATGAATCGGGACGACTGGTTTGCTACCGGTCAAGCGGTTTCAGGAAAGAACTAAGAAATGGTTGATTAAATGGTATGGACTATGAAAAAGTTTTTTCATATTTTAGGGTGGGTGCTGTCAGTCTATGGAATAGTGGGATACGTTGCCTGGACACTGATAAAGGGACACGAGAGGTCAATTTTGTCCTACGGAGGTTTTTTTGGCACTTTTCTTATGTTGTGGGTGAACCCATTTTTCTGGATAGGTTTGATTATTCTCAGCCGGACTGACAAGAGACGAAATACGGATGGTAAGCCAGTGTGGCAAAAGTTGTTTGCTATATATATTATAACAAGTTTTGCCGCAATTGCAGTGGCCATTGTGCTTGCAATCCTTACCAAAGGGTAGATATTGACCAGACAATGGAGCTTTAGACTAGAATACTGTAAAATTGTTGTATTAAAATTGTAATTGGGACGGCTGGTTAGCTACTGGTCAAGCGGTTTGAGTAGTTGTAAGATTTTATCCATCTGTCTAACGTGCCCTTGCTCAAACCGAAACAAAGACCCAAAGAAAGACAGATGAAAAATGGAAGAAAAAGAGCATAAAAACTTTCTACGGCAAATAGCTAATGAAGTTGACAAGCTGATACAAAACGCTGCTTTCAAAAAGATTTTTGGAAGTCAAATAAAGGCAGGTTTCAGAGTACATGAACAGGATAAAGACCTGTTTGGACACCACTTTATCTCCTTAATTGAAGGTGCCGTTTCTGAACCACCGCTGCTCTCTGATGATGAAAAATCGATGCTCGAATATTTTTCATTAGCGGTCATCCATGATTGGGACCTGATTGACTCGAACAATCCCACAGCTCGTCTCATTTGCTTCGAGAATCCAGCTAACAAATATAGCGAACTGAATGAAATTGCACATGGGTCCTGGGAACTACTACGCGACTTTTCCCATGTTCAAGAATACCAAATGGGAGATCAAATTCGGTCAAATATTACACGCGCCTTAGAGCATGTGAAAGTTGACCTTGCCGAAAAACATTCAAGGCATGAAAAGCCAGCAGAAACAGAGGAAAAGGCTACTCTTGCTAAATCCGAAAGGGAAAGCTGGCTGTGGAAGTTATATGAAAAGACCTTAAAGGTTATATTCGATGCAGTTCTGGAAAGAATGTGGCCGAAGTGAAAAGCGTTTTGTTCGTTGTTGACGAAAGGGGGATAGATTGCTTCGCTGCGCTCGCAATGACACGTAAGAATAGATCCTTCGGCTTCGCTCAGGATGACAGCGTGATAGATTCCTCGACGGAGTTTACCCTGAGCATAGCCGAATGGGCTCGGAATGATGGGGAATGGATTCCCGCCGGAGTTTACCCCGTATTACGTTACGGGGCGGGAATGACAGGCGGAGAACTCATTTTTCCAGTGTAATTAAATCTTCGTAGGTTTCACGTTTTCGGATGACGGAAAATTTGTCGCCATCGACAAGGATTTCAGGGGCTTGATCCTGGGCGTTGTAAATAATGAAATGGTGGGGCACTCGTCTCGGCGAAGGCCAAGCCGGAGCTGGAAGCCCTGCTTCGCAGAGTAGTATTTGACAAGATATAGCTTTATTAGGATAATATTCTTTCATCTGGGATATCGTGTGTTTGTAAGGTATTTATGCCAATAGACCAAATACTGGTTAGTGAAATCGTCAAACGCATTTTGGGCATAGCTGAGCCGCAGCGAATAATTCTGTTTGGTTCCGCAGCAACGGAAGATATGTCCAAAGACAGCGATATTGACCTGCTGATTCTTGAATCTGCACCGGCCGATACACGCAAAGAAAGCATTCGTATCCGACAGGCGGTGCGCGGGCTGGGCTATCCTTTCGATATTATCGTTATGGCTACCGAACGGTTCGAGGAGAGTAAAAATGTTGTTGGTGGTATTGCTTATCCAGCCAACAAGTATGGCAAGATAATATATGAGGCCGCCTGATAAAATAAGAGATGAATTTGTACGTCAATGGTTGTTGAGAGCGGAAGAAGATTTTAACGCCGCCAAGTCTCTTCTTGCTTGTGGGGAATCTTTTCTGTCCACAGTTTGTTTTCATTCACAACAGGCTGCAGAAAAATATCTAAAGGCATTTTTAACCTATCATCAGGCCGAGTTTCCAAAAACGCACGACATTGATGAACTTCTTGATCTGATTGCC
>Ga0315538_1000365_pt1 | contig 29212 bp, 22 predicted proteins | sample SalMarSW160230MG_2_FD_203834 | JGI IMG/M metagenome (GOLD analysis project Ga0315538, IMG submission 203834) | Salt marsh sediment microbial communities from the Plum Island Ecosystem LTER, Massachusetts, United States - Salt Marsh Sediment SW1601-230 ...
CATTATTTATGATTCCACCTTTTTTGGTTTTATTATTGATATATTTTGTTAATTCGTTGAAAAACAAAAGAGAGTTATTGAAAATTTCCATTATTTTATTGAGCGTAATATTTTTATTGTTTGGTTTATATTTAGCTGCTAGTCGTTTATTTCCTGGTCTGCTAAACACTGTCAAGGAGTCAAGTATAAAATTTCGGATATCTGAAATAGAGCAATTTATCGATTATATATCCACTGCTCACTTAAAATCTCTTTCTGTTTCTTTGTATGATTTTTTCAAGACCTTCTGGTACTACTCAGGTTGGTTGAGATTCGGTTATCTTCCGGATGTTTATTCTATTTTGACAGCCATTTGTTTACTGTCTTTCATAGGGCTTTTAAAATATCTATATCACATTATATCCAGAAAAAATTATAAAAAATCTGTAGATTTGCCATCATTCTTGATTCTTATTGCTGCAGGTTTACCTATTATCTTAGGCACGATTATTAGATGTATTCCCATACATTATTCTCCTCAAGGAAGATACATTTTCCCAGCTATATGTGCATTGGCTTTTCTTTTTGTGTTAGGGCTTAAAGAAATTGTTCCAAAGAAATTTGAAAATTGGGTGCCAGTATTTATTATTGTTGGCTTTATTGTATTGAATATTTATACTATTTTTAATTCTTTGATTAGAGTTTTTTACTATTTTACAAATGCCTGAGAATTTAAGTGGCGCTTATAGTCCGATTATTTTGTTTCTTGACTTATTAATTTCTCGTATTAAAATATAATTATGATTAAACGAAAGCTGTTATCGGATTTAAATGCTCATCTCTCTCAAAAAGAGATCACATTTATAATTGGTCCCAGGCAGGCCGGAAAAACGACTTTAATGCTCCTTTTAAAGGATTATCTTGATAAAAAGGGAGCAAAAACTCTTTTTATGAACCTGGATATTGAATCGGATAAACAATTCTTTACATATCAATCCAGTTTGATTCAGAAGATTAAACTGGAAATAGGCAGCCAAAGGGGATATGTTTTCATTGATGAGATCCAGAGAAAAGATGATGCAGGAATTTTTTTAAAAGGCATATATGATATGAGACTTCCTTATAAGTTTATTGTTTCTGGTTCGGGAAGCGTGGAGTTGAAAGAAAGAATACACGAGTCACTCGTGGGAAGAAAAAGAATTTTTGAGCTCTCTACTTTATCCTTTGAGGAATTTGTCAATTTTAAAACTAATAACAAATATGAGAATAAGCTCAGGGAATTTTTCTCTGTGGATAAAGAAAAAACCATCTATCTTTTAAAGGAATACTTAAATTTTGGCGGATACCCCCGAGTCGTTCTGGAAGAGCTTCTCGAAGAGAAAAAAAGGATAATGGATGAAATCTATCAAAGCTATTTAGAGAGGGATATTTCCTATCTATTAAGAATAAAAAAGACAGAGGAATTCACCAATTTAGTCAGAATCTCAGCCTCTCAAATTGGAAATCTTTTTAATGCTTCTGAGATCTCCCGAACCCTGGGAATTTCTCAAAAAACAGTGAAAGACTATTTCTGGTATCTCCAGAAGACTTTCATCATCCATAGGGTTACTCCTTATTTTAAAAATATCCGAAAAGAAATCACTAAATCTCCCGTTTTTTATTTCTATGACCTGGGGCTTAGAAATTATGCTGCAGGGACTTTCGGAAACATGGTCAGTCCTCAGGAAATGGGAATGGCATTCGAAAATTTTGTTTTCAATATGATGAGAGCAAAATTTCTAAATACTTCTACAAAGATTCATTTTTGGCGCACCAAAGACGGCGCAGAAGTGGACTTTATCATTGACTCAGGAAGAGAGCAGTTTCCGGTAGAGGTCAAATACAGAGACTTGAGGAGGCCTGAGATGTCGCGGTCTTTTCGAAGTTTTGTTGAAAAGTATCGGCCGGAAAGGGCATTTATCGTTAATTTAGGGCTTGATAAGGAATTAGCTATGGAGGGTATGAAAATTCGTTTTATTCCTTTTTTTAAAATATTCGAGGAGGTTTGAGTATTATGCCCACAATGACAAGGGAAATGATTGAGATATAGGTTAAGGGATAGGTTGAAAAAAGTTTATATCCGATGGATCATGAATCCTAGCTCATTGCTTTTTGGCAATTATAAACTAGTTTAACAAACACTGGAAGCCAATTTTCAAACTTCTTTGGAACAATTTCTTTTAAACCTAACACAAAAAGAATGGGTTAAGAAAGAATTAATTCCAGAAACGATAAAAGAAATAAAAAAATTAGTGAACAGAATATAGGCTTATTTAAGGTGACATAAGCAGCGCTTTCATACATACAGTGAGCATTTTATGAGAAAAAGAAGATTTACTGCCTGGATTTTTATTTTGGCGGTTATTGTATCCGCCATAATACTTTTTTCGCTTACCCTCCCCCGGAAAGTTGCTGTTCCTAACCAACTAAAAAATGATATGCCTGTGGGAGAAATTTATGGGGAGATGGAAATCGGGCAGACTTTTGAGACTAAAGCTAATAATCTGTCTGCCATTGAGGTGCTGTTGGCTACTTATAACAGAAAGAATGCAGGAGAATTCATTTTTCATTTAAAGAGCGGTGTGAATAGCAAAAAAGATATTTACAGCTTCAAAGCTGATATGAGCAAAGTTGAGGATAATAAATTCTTTCGCTTTACTTTTCCTAAAATTAAAAAATCTAAGAAAAAAAAATACTTTTTTTATTTAGAATCACCTCAGTCTGGGCACGGCAATGCTGTCACCATTTGGTCCAGTTCAAAGGATTTATATAAAGAAGGTGAGAAAATTGTCAACGGAGTAGCTGCCCCAGGCGATTTAGTCTTTAAGACAGAATATGAGCAAGGATTGAGGCTGAGTGCTGGCGCTTTCCTGGCCAAGACTATTAAGTTTGTGAATTTCTTTATAAACATTTTTCATAATAAAGTTTTCTATATTTTTCTATCCATGATTGTATTCATTTGGGCTTTTATTACCTTGATTAAAAAATTTGACATCCTTAATAAAAAGGGAGGATTTATTCTAACATATTGTATTGTATTTGCACTTGTATTTATTTGGATCCTTGTGCGGTTTTCCAGGAAAATAGATGTATTTAATCAACCAAAAAATAACACTACAGTCGGAGAGATATATGGAAAGACAAAGATAGGCCAGACTTTCGCAGCCCGGTATAATAACTTTACTGCGATTGAAGTCCTGCTGGCTACTTATAACAGAAAGAATACAGGAGAATTCATTTTTCATTTGCAAGAAGAACCGGGAAGCAAGGAAGATTTGTTTAATTACAAAGGAGATATAAGCAAGCTAAAAGACAATAAATATTTTCGTTTTCGTTTCCCTGCGATAAAATTCTCAAAAGCAAAGGAATTTTATTTTTACCTTGAGGCACCTCAGTCTCGACCCGGCAATGCTGTAACCATCTGGTCCAATTCGGAGGATTTATATAGAGAGGGGGAGAAAATGGTTGATGGTGGCAGTGCACAAGGTGACCTTGTTTTTAAGACACTATATGATCTGGGACTCAGGGGTAATTTGGCTGCGTTTTTGAATGAAATCACCCAAAATAAGCCTTCGCCTTTGAATAAAAAATCATTCTATATCGCCTTGATTGGGCTTTTTATTTTTAGCTGTTCGCTGTTTATGACGGTTCTGGTGAAGTATTTTGTTGAGAATTGAAGAAATTACTGAGCTTTGGCCGCGAATAAACTCGACCATGAATTGTAAAATTATTTCTTGGGCGGTGGCAAGAGATTTAAATTAGCGATATAAGAAATAATATCGCAAAATTAAAAACAATAAATATTTTCGCTTTTCCTTCCCGAGAGAGTTGCTGTCCCTAACCAACTAAAAAATGATATGACTGGAAGAGAAATATATGGGGAGAAGAAGATCGGGCAGATTTTTGTAGCAGAGCCTAAAGTTCATTGACAAAATTATCGGAATTTTATACAATGGCAGCATACAAATATGTTAACTTCTGTTAGAAATTATGAATAATGCTCAAAGATTAAAAATATTATCTAACTTAGGTAAAACGGTTTTTTCTTTAAAGAATCTTCAAAATTTGTGGGGAAGTAATCTTTATACTACAAAAATTATTGCTAAAAGGATGGTTGATAAGAAATTAATCACAAGAATTGAGAGAGGTTATTATGCTTTAGATGAAAAATTTACACTTTATGAATTGGCTAACCTAATAATTTCTCCTTCTTATGTGTCTTTAAATTCATCTCTTTTTCATTATGGAATTTCATTTCAAGTAACTAATATTATAACTTCGGTTAGTCTTTTAAGTTATCAAAGAAAAGCGAGAGAAATGACTTTTAAATATTACGCTATGAAGGATTCTCTTTTTTTCAATCTGGAAGGAATTAGTTATAAAGATAATTTAGCCATTGCAAGACCTGAACGGGCAATTTTAGATTGTTTTTACTTTAATGTTCTTCCTAATATTGATAACAGTGACGAACTTAATATTAATTATTTAAGAAAAATTTCTTCATATTATCCAAAAACAGTGCAGAAGAAACTGGAAAAGTTTTTAGAAAAATTATGACAAAGAAAGGATTCAACCAAGAATTACATAAACAAATCTTGATTAAAATCTTAATAGATATTTTTAAGGGATTTGATGAGAAATTAGGTTTTAAAGGTGGAACATGTGCTTATCTTTTTTATGATTTACCGAGGATTTCTTTAGATTTGGACTTTGATATATTAAGTCCTTTTGCAAAAGAAGATATTGATATCATGAGGGCAAGGCTAACTAAACATGGGATAATTAAGGACTTCAGAGAGAAACGATTTACTATCTTTTTTCTTTTGGATTATGAAAAGAATGCTCCAAATATTAAAGTTGAATTAAATAAAAGAGTTTGGGAAAACAATATCTATAAACCTGTCTGGTTTCTAGGAGTGGAAATGAAAATAGTTGATGAATCTACACTTCTTACAAACAAAATTGTGGCTTTATCCGACAGGAAAATGTCAGTAGCTCGGGATATTTTTGATGTTTATTATTTTTTGAAACTGGGTTTTCGTTTAAATGAAAGTCTAATTAAAGAAAGGACAGGAAAAAACATAAAAGATTATTTAAAATTTTTAGTGCCATTTATTCAAAAAACTTATACTCCTAAAAATATCTTGCAGGGGTTAGGTGAAATTTTAGAAGAAAAACAAAAAGAATGGGTTAAGAAAGAATTAATTCAAGAAACGATAAAAGAAATAAAAAAATTAGTGGACAGAATATAGGCTTATTTAAGTAACATCGGGCATTTTATAAGAAAAAGAAGATTTATTGCCTGGATTCTATTGTTTGTGTTTAGCTGTGCACTGTTTGTAACAACTTTGATTGAATTTTTTTGTCATGAAAAGTTGACGTGAACAGATGTTAATTTTGCAGGATTGAAAAATGCTTTTTAGAAACTCTCGTATTCGATGGCATTTCTTGTTTTTCTCAATAGTGTATCTAATAATATTCTACTTTTTTTATTTAAGGTATGTCCCTCTTGTAACGCCTTTTCAGATAATACTCATTCCGATTTTATTTATTGTTTTTGTTTTAACAATGACAAACGTTCGATGGGGGATTTTGTTTTTTATCTTTGCCTTTCCATTAATAAATAATCTCCCATACTTTTTTGGAATTTACGGCCATATTCCACATGCTCCTACTGCTTTAGTTTTATTTTTGGCTTTTTTTGCAGGGTGGTTAGTTCATTCTGTTTTTTCTAAATCAGAGATTTCTTTTGAACATCCAATTTTTAAGCCCTTAATTTTATTATCACTGCTTGTTTTTGTATCCGGAATTATTACTTTCCTCAGATATGCAAACTTTTATCCTTTTCTAAGTGATTACGTATACGAGCTCATTACTAACACAAACGGAGTAACCGCAGGGGGAGCCATAATGAGTTCGGTGTTTTTCTCCCTGAATTACTTAACAGGATTTGCTTTCTTTTTTATTCTTTTGAACACGGTTAAGGAAAAGGAATTTATAAGAAAAATATTGGTAGTGTTATTGATAAGCACTTCTATCTCTATTGCTTTTGGTTTCTTCCAGCATTACAAAGATATAGAAATTGCAAATAACCCTATCAGTTTTACTCAAGGATTCATAAATGGGACATTTAAAGATGCTATGTCTTTTGGCGGGTATTTAGCTGTTTTGATTCCAGTGATATTATCAATGGTTTTTTTCTTTAAGGGAATAGTTAGAGTCTTTTCCTTTTTAGTATTCATATCTGCAGTATTTATCCTTCCTGATACTGGTTCAAGAAGTAGCATTGTAGCTTTGTGTTTAGCTTTGGTGCTTTTTCTGGGTTTTTATTTAATAATTTTAAAGAAACAGAAGTCATTTTCTTTAAAGAAAATTTTAAGTATTGGAGCAGTTATTTTACTTATTTTCGCTGTTATTATCTCGATTCTGTTATTTTCAAAAGGTTCTGTAGTGTATAAAAGATTAGATGAATTGTGGGTGTCATATAAAGAGGGCGGATTGGAGAAAGCATTGGCTGAACGAAGTGCAAGCCAATGGAAAATGGCAGCCAAAATGATTAAGGACTATCCATTTACAGGAGTTGGAATCGGGGCATTTATAATCGAGCTTCCTAATTATGCAGAAACAGATCAAATTCCTCTAAGAACCACGGATTCTGCAGAAAACTATTTTCTTCAAGTTGGATCAGAATTGGGAATAATTTGTCTTTTTTTCGCGTTGTGGATTTTCTGGCTGATTTTTAAACAGATAAAAAAAGGATTTGATAAATATTTATCTCAGGACAGATGGAAGTATATCCAAATTGGAGTTTCCTGTGGGATAATTTCTATGTTCATGATTTTTTTTGTACATACTTATATTGGAAGTTATGAAATTAAGTATACTTTCTGGCTCTTGGTTGGATCGCTTTTCGTTATGAACAGAGGAGAAACCGAGCCTGAAAGCAGAATTCATTTAAGTAAAAATTTTAAAATTTTTAGTTTGGTATTGATTTTAATTTTCAGCGGGGTGCATTTATGGAATTCCACCCACTCTTTGTCCTTGGGAAACCGAACACAACTGCTTGATTTAAAGCAAAATTTCGGTCTCTATCAATTGGAGAAAACCCAGGATGGAAGGGAATTCAGATGGACGCGAGGGTATGGTGGATTGACCATTAAAATTGAAAAGCCGGTAGTTGAGATTCCAATGCTTGCTTCTCATCCAGATATCGAAAAAAATCCACTCAGAGTCAAAATCTATTTGATAAAAAATTTCTTTAAAGAGAAGAGAATGTTAGATGAGGTTGTTTTGACAGAAAACTCATGGAAAACTTATGAATATTATGTTCCAGAGGAAGTCAATCGTCAGGCCATTTTGCTTTTCAAAGTTAGCAGAACCTGGAATCCTCTGAAAACATTTGGAACACCTGATCCCAGGAATTTGGGGATAGCTGTAGGAGAGATAAAATTTAAAACACTAAGTCGTTAATCTAATAACACAAGAAAGATAAAAACTGCTCCCAAAGCAAGGCCCGTTAAGGACTTTTGCAGGGAGCATTTTTTTTATAAAAAACCCAATCCACGATTATTCCTTTATTAACCTGATAAAAATATCAGGCCAGGTATCTGTTGCTGGATTAAAGGTAAGCCGCACTGCTTCTCCTCCCTTTACAGGCTTTATATAAATTTCGTAATCACTCATATAGCGATCAGGAGAAGGACTGGCAGCAAAAACGATGTATCTCCCATCGGTTGACCATCTTGGGAAATAACAGTGGGGACGTCCGGGAATTGAGTCCTCAAAAACAGTTTTACGATTCCCATCTGGAGTGCCGATATATATGTCGTGGATGCCGCCGTAGACCCAGACTAAATTCAGGCTGTCAGGACTGTACTGCGGCATGCAGCCGCGGGAATAGATAGAATGACTGCTTCCGTCCAGCTTCACTATGTGGACACTCCATGGATTTGGATAGTCAGAACTGAAAGAGAGCCATTTGCCGTCCGGAGAAATTGATGGATGCCTCAACCCTTTACCCTTAAACTCAGGAAGCTTAGCAGGAATGATCTCTTCCGCCGTTCCCTTTTCTATATCACGATGCACAATCGAGCATCCACTCTGTTCTTGAATTACATAAACAATCTTTGAACTGTCCTCAGTGATATCAAATGAAAAACCATCTGCTACAACCAGTTGGGAATCTGATCCATCAGGACGCATCCGGTAAATATCATCATTTCGTTGATAATAAATCCATTTCCCATCTTTGGACCAAACAGGATGTTCATTTCTTTCCCGGTCATTTGTAAGGCGCGCTTTTTTAGTGCCGTCAGCTTTCATCTTGTAAATTTCCCAGGTGCCGTGTCTTGAGGTAGACCAGACAATGGTTCCAGGGATCTTCCCCCTGATTGATGCCAGAGCTTTCAGCTCTTTTAGAGTAGGAGTAGTCTGAAAACTGCCTTGAAGAAATAGGGGAATGAACAACAAAACAGCAGTATTCAAAACAATATATGTCATTAATTTATTTATTCTTTGATTACTTATGAGATTGCACATATCGATTATTTATCTGGCAGTGACAATATAGATATATTTAATGTGTTTTTATTGGTCATCGTATGCGGCTTTATTCAACCAGGCTATGCCCAAAAAACAAAAATTAATTACGAGAAGAAGTTCAAGAACTTCAGAATGTAATGGAAATTCTGGATATTTTAAATAAAGCCACTCGAACATATCCCGAAATATAGAAGCCCAGATAAGCCCTATAATTAAACCCGGGAGGAGGATTATGCCAAGGCTTAAAAGGTTTTTCCTGGCTAAAGCCGCTATTAGAAACACAAAAATGATAGTTCCCGCACTAAACCATAAAGGTTTCCGCAAGGGATTGGCAGCTTCTAGCCCGCTGAAAGTTTTTAATATAACAACCAGATTAACACACAAGCCTAATGCGACAAGTGAAGTGATTATCCATAAAACCATTGAAAATGAACGAAGAGTTCCCTTGATTTCACTCTGGCCTCGTAAAAAGGAAGATGAGGGAAAATTTTTCTTTATTTGTTCTCCATTAGAAATAAAAATAAGTGTTCCTAAAAATCCTAACAGTAATGTTCCCAGGCTAAATAGAATTGGCGACTGAAAAGCCCAATTAAGCCCCTGGAATCTGTTTAACAAGCCTTGAATAATAACATTCATTCCTGCTCCGAATAAAAAACCGTATATAGCAAGCGCCAAATATTTAGTGAACCAAGCAGAAATTATAATCTCAAAAGCCAAGATTCCAAAAATAAAAAACGTTACGATTAGAAGTGCAGTCCAGGGGAAGAACTCTATGTTCCTTGCTTTATAAAAGACTGCTACCCAGCATATTATAAGATTACAAAGAAAAAAAATAATTCTAAACTTGGAAGGAGATAAAAGATATCGATTTTTATTATAAACAGCACTCATTTTAAGAAAATTACTTTTATTAATCTTTTGTTAATTATAATGATGATAATTAATTTTTTCAAATAAAAAAACATTGCAATAACTTAACAAATATGTTAAATAAATAGTATGAAATGGGAAGAATTTGTTAAAAAGATGGGTAATTTAGCTGTTATTGATACAGAGAATCTTCTTGCAGGTAAGGGAGACGATAATTCTGTAAAGGTGCAGATCAGCCGCTGGCTAAAAGCAGGACGTCTGATTCAGCTTAAACGAGGCATTTATGTTTTTGCCGAACAATATACAAGGATTAATGCTTTTGAGCCTTATATTGCGTGGGTATTAAAGAATCCTTCCTATATCAGTGTGGAGAAAGCATTGGAATACTATGATTTAATTCCGGAAGCAGTGCCTGTATATTGTTCAGTCACTACTAAAAGAGCAGGGGAATTTACTTCTGAGGTGGGGACTTTTTCATATAGGCATATTAAAAAAGAGCTTTTTTGGGGATATAAATCAATTACTTTAAATAAGCAAACCGGTTTTATTGCGCATTCGGAAAAGGCGCTTCTTGATTTAATATATTTAAAACATATAAAACCAACATTAGGATATCTAGAAGAATTACGATTACAGAATGTGGAAAAGTTGAATATCGATACATTATTTGAATATGCACAGAGATTTGAAAAACCTAAAATTCTACGCTCTGCAGAAGTGATTAAAGAGTATATCCTTTCTTATAAGAGAGAGGAGAAAACGTTATGAAGGATTATTTGTTAGAGCTAACTGCATCTAAAAGAGGCTTTAATGCAAAATTGAATAGTATGCGAGAATATCTTCAAGCGTATATCTTGAAAATATTTCATGATCAAGGGCTGTTCCGAACTACAGCTTTCTTGGGGGGAAGCGCCTTGCGATTTTTACATGGACTTCCGCGTTTTTCAGAAGATTTAGATTTTTCACTTACAGTAAACAAAACCTATTCATTTGTTGATATCATCAAGAAAGTTGAGAAGGAATTTGAGTCGATGGGCTATAAGGTTTCTATTAAATATAATGATGAGAAGATAGTTTATTATGCTTTCGTGAAGTTTGAAGGCTTGATGTATGAAGCAGGAATTTCGAATCTTCCTGATCAGAATTTTACAATTAAGATTGAGATTGATACCAATCCTCCTGAAGGAGCTGTAACAGAGACAAGAGTAGTCAATAAATATTTCCCTATTGCCTTTTTATCGTATGAACTTACGTCACTGTTTTCAGGAAAATTACATGCTTTGTTAAGCAGAAAGTATACAAAGGGAAGAGATTTCTTTGATTTGGGATGGTATATTTCACGTTGGAAAGATATCTGTCCTAACATTTCAATGCTTAATAATGCACTCGAGCAAACCGATTATAAAGGTGAATTGCCATTAGGGGATAATTGGAGGAAGTATATTTATGCGGTAGTAGAAAAAGAGGATTGGAAGAAAGTTAAGGAAGATGTAGAAAACTTTCTCGAAAACCCTTCGGATTTGGATATTTTTACAAAGGAAAATGTACTTAATCTTGTTAGAAGAACATAATCGAGAACTAAAAACTTTATGTCACACCAGAAGTGAGATAAAGGGTTAGAAATGAAGATTATCGATCACTTTTATGAAAGGTTTATTTTAGGTGCTCCTGTTATAATTGTACGAATTAGGACTATTTATACACGCGAAGGAATATTTGGACTGGTTAAATATATTATAAGGACATTTTATCGAAAGATACTTTATGTATTAGATACTGATATATTTGGAAGGCTTCAATTCAAAGATTGGCAAAAAAATATTGAAAAGAGATATCTTAATAAACAATATATAGAAGACGTTAGTTATAGTGTAGGCAATGATGTAAAATTCTCAATAATTTTTCCCGTCTGGAACAAACCACAATATATAATACATAAAGCACTGTCTTGTGTAGTAAATCAATATTATAAAAACTGGGAGCTTTGCATTTCAGATGGCTCCACCGAAAATGTTGAGGAAACAAGAGAATTTCTTAAAGAGTTTCAGAAGGAAAATTCTGATAAAATTAAACTAAATTTTCTCAAGAATCCTTCAGAGATAAATTTAATTGAAAATTCAAATAGTGCAATTGCGATGGCAGAGGGAGAGTTCTGTATTTTTTTGGACTGCGATGACGAGATTTCTCTTAACTGCCTTCTTGAACTAGCTCTTGCAGTTAAACAAAACCCGGAAGTCGATTTCATTTATAGTGATTTTGATAAGATAGATTTGGAGGGAAATAGATTCAATCCGTCTTTTTGGCCGGATTGGTCCCCTCATACAATTCTTTCTCAAATGTACACAACTCATGTAACTTGTTATCGGACAGAACTGCTAAAAAAGCTTGGTGGGCTTAGGAAAGGAACTGAGGGAGCTCAGGATTGGGATTTGGTCTTAAGACTAAGTGAGCAAACTAACAAAATTGTTCATATTCCAAAGATTCTATATCATTGGAGGGTTTATAAAGGATCAACTGCGCGAGAAAATAGTGGTGCAAAGAATTGGGCGTATGAAGCACAGAAGAAGGTTTTAACAGATTGGACTAAAAGAAATAACCTGAATGCTGAAGTTATAGAAGGTGCCTTCCAGGGCTCCTGGAGAATCAAATACAGCATAAAGAATTCTCCTGGGGTATCAATAATAATTCCTTTTCGTGATAAGGTAATTTATTTAGAAAAATGTGTGAAAAGTATCTTAGAAAAGACAATATATGATAACTATGAAATTGTCCTTATAAACAATCGATCTATAAAGAAAAGTACATTGACATACTTGGAAACTGTATCAAAAATGGAAAAGATTAAAGTGTTGGATTACGACGAAGCATTCCATTTTGGGAAATTAAATAACTGGGCTGTAGAACATGTTGATTGTGAATATGTTTTACTCTTAAATAATGATGTGGAAGTAATAAATGAGGAGTGGTTAAATGCAATGCTTGAGTATGCTCAATTACCGGAGGTTGGGGAAGTTGGGGCAAAACTTCTTTATCCAGATGGGAAAATTCAGCATGCTGGAATTGGCGTTGGGTTGGGAGGAGCAGCAGCCCATCCGCACAGAATGCTCAGTGGCGATGGTTTTGGCTTTCAGGGTTGGTTGGTGAATCCTCGTAATGTAATAGCTGTAACAGCAGCATGTATGATGATTAAACGTAATTTGTTTTTAGAAATAGGGGGTTTTGATCCACAGTTTGATCCGGCATATCAAGATGTTGATTTTGGTGTAAGGCTTTATGAAAAGGGATATTGGAATATTTATACTCCTTATGCCAGGCTCTGTCATTATGAGTCAGTGACACGCTTTGCCAGTGATTATACTGATACACTCACAAAAGATGCAGAAAACGCTGTAAAGCTGAGGAAAAAGTGGCCTCAATATGTTGGTGTTGACTTCGGGGCAGATCCTTTTTATAGCCCAAACCTTTCTTATGACCATGAAGATATGCGTTTCAGAACATATTGGTACCCAGAAGATTGGGGCAAGCGGGTCGGTTTAATTTATGATTTTAAAAAAAATAATAGATCTTAACCATTTTAAATTGAGAAGAGCTGGATTTCGCATTTTATAGACATGAATGACTTTTTTTGTTATTATTTTGTCCTATTTATTAACAGAAATCCAGGATTGAATAGAAAATGAAACTTATCGTACAAATCCCTTGTTATAATGAGGCAAATTATTTGCCATTGACCCTGAAAGATATCCCTAAGGAAATAACGGGAATAGATATAATTGAAATCCTCATTATAGATGATGGCAGTTCTGATGGTACGGCTGAAGTAGCAGAAAAAAATGGAGTACACCATATTGTACGTTTCAAAAAACATAGAGGACTGGCAGCCGGCTTTTCTGCTGGTCTTGAAGTCTGCCTGCTTAATGGAGCGGATATCATTGTAAACACAGATGCAGACAATCAGTACAATGGTGCTGATATACCCAAGCTTATTAATCCTATTTTAAAGGGAGAAGCTGATATTGTCATTGGTGACCGTCAGACTCAAAACGTACCTCATTTTTCATGGGTAAAAAAGAAATTACAAAAGTGGGGAAGTTCTATTATTAAAGTCCTATCAAAAACGAATGTTCCAGATGCTCCTAGTGGATTTCGTGCAGTAAGTCGAGAAGCCGCCTTTAAACTCAATATTCTTTCAGATTTCTCGTATACATTGGAAACACTTATTCAAGCTGGAAATATAGGCCTTGAAGTAAAAAGTGTTCCCATAAGAACTAACGAAAAGATAAGAGATTCCCGGCTGTTTAATAATATGTTCTCTTTTCTAAAACAATCAGGTTCTACTATTCTTCGAACTTATACAATGCATAAGCCCTTAAAGATATTTTTAATTTTTGCTGTGATATTTTTTATTTTAGGATTTATTTTAGGTGTTAGATTTTTATATTTTTTCTACGCTGTACATTCCCAGGGTCATATTCAATCGTTGATATTGAGTGCGATTTTGTTGATTGCAAGTTTTCTATTAGCAGTTGTTGCAATTTTATCTGATCTGATTGCTTCAAATCGAAAACTTATCGAAGAAACTTTACGGCGAATTAGAAGGATAGAAAGCAAGTAAGCTGATAATAGTTTTAATTGATTAATGATTGATAGAGGTTTTTATGACAAAAGTTATTATTTTAGGAGCCGGGCTGTCAGGATTAAGTGCGGCTTATCATTTAAAAGAAAATTATGAAATATTCGATAAAGAAGAAAAGATCGGAGGCTTGTGTCGCTCAATAAAAATAGGCGATTTTATTTTTGATTACGGTCCTCATATTCTTTTTCCAAAGGATGAATACATTGCTAAACTAATCAGAAGACTTTTAAATAGAAATTTTCATCATCAACGAAGAGAAGCTTGGATTTATCACAAACTTTATGATGTTTATACACGTTTTCCTTTCCAATCGCACCTTTACGGTTTACCTATCTCAGTTGTAAAAGAATGTATTTTAGGCTTTTTTAATGCACTAAAGAACCCGGATAAAGAGCCTGAGGATTATGAAGAATGGATTATTTGGAATTTTGGAGAAGGTATCGCCAAATATCTAATGATTCCATATGCAAAGAAAATATGGACTATGCATCCAAGCAAGATGAGCTTCGAATGGGTTTGGAATAGAGTCCCCCGACTTTCTTTAGAAGAATTATTAGAGGGAGCACTTCATGATAATCCAAAATTGTTTGGATTTAATGCTGAATTTTGGTATCCGTTTCACGGTGGTATCGAAGCCCTTCCACTTGCTTTTCTTTCGGAAGTTAAAAATGTAAGCTTGGAGATGGAAGTACGCAAGGTTTATTTAAGTAAAAAATGTGTTGAATTTAACAATAATAAGAAAGTCTTTTTTGAAAAACTTATTTCTACTCTACCTCTTCCTGAAATTATCAAATATATTGATGATGTTCCAAATGAAGTAAAAAAAGCTTCTCAGGAACTAGAAAATAATTCTGTTTACTGTGTAAACTTAGGAATAGAGCGGGAAAGGATAAGTCCTTACCACTATGTCTATTTCTATGAGCCTGATTTTTTGTTTCATCGGATCAGTTATCCAATGAATTTCTCAAAACACACAGTTCCCAAAGGGTGCAGTTCAATTTCTACTGAAACTTCTTATTCCAAATATAAGAAGATTAGCAAGGAAAACATAATAGAAAGAATTGTTGAGGATTTAATAAAAGCAAAAATTCTGTTTCCGGACGATAAAATTGTCGTTTCAGATGCTGTAGATCTTAGATATGCTTATGTCATATATGACAAGAACCACAGGAAAAACGTAGATAAAATACATGATTTTTTGCGCAAAAACAACATTTTCCCTTGCGGCCGATTTGGTGAATGGGAATATTTTAACATGGATCACAGTATCGCTAGTGGGAAAAGAATCGCCGAAGAAATTAACACCATTTATAGTAAAGGAATTCTTTAAATTGAACTCGATTTCTATTTTAGGGGCAGGGCCAACTGGTTTAAGCACTGGCTATTATTTAAGGAAAAATTATTCAATTTTGGAAAAGAACAATGAAGTTGGTGGAGGTTGCCGTACAGAAAAAATAAATGGATTTAGTTTTGATCATGGGGGACATATTTTTTATCCAAAAAAAAAAGAGATACAAGCGCTAATAAATAAACTCGTAAAAGATAATTTAAAGTGTATGCCAAGAGAAGCCTGGGTGTATTCAAAAGACATCTATACACGGTATCCATTTCAAGCAAATCTATATGGTCATTCTATTCAAGTTGTTAAAGAATGCCTTTTGGGATTAATGAAGGCAAAATTAAAATTCGGAGAGAAACCTAATAACTTTACTGATTTTGAGGATTTTATATATAAGGTTTTTGGAGACGGGATTGCAAAACACTTCATGATCCCAATTAATTTGAAACAATGGGCAGCGCCTTTAAATGAAATGACATTAGAATGGATGGGAAAATTTATTCCACTGCCTACATTAGAAGAAGTTTTGGATGGAAGCTTGAAAATGTCGCCCCGCTGCATGGGAATCAATGCAAATTTCGTCTATCCTCAAAAAGGAGGGATTCAATCTATCTTCGACTCTTTCATTCCCTTCCTACAGAATCTTCATATAAAATCTGAAGTAACTTCTGTTTCATTAAAAAATAAATCCTTTGAAATAAATGGACAGAAAAAATGCTTCTATGAAAAGCTCGTTTCAACTCTTTCTTTACCAGAGTTGATTCGAATTATTAAATCTATTCCTCCGGAAATTAGATTGGCATCTGAAAAATTAAGATGGACATCGCTTTTTGTGGTCAATATAGGAATTGATCGGCCTGCAATTTCAAATAAACATCGTGTATATTACCCGGAGGAAAAATATATTTTTCACAAACTTGGCTACTATCAGAATCAATCTCCATATATGGTTCCAAATGGCAAAAGTGCGGTTAGCGCAGAAATATCTTTTTCTAAAAATAGGCTTATCAGTGAAGACACATTAATTGAAAGAACTATAAAAGATTTAATAAAAGCCAAAGTGCTTTATCCGGATGATAAAATTGTATTGACTCATATCATAACTATTCCTTATGCATATGCAATTTATGACCATCAGAGAAAGAAGGCCGTCTCATTTATAAAACAATTTTTGGAAAAGAATGATATTTATCTTTGTGGAAGATATGCTCAATGGGAATATCAAAATATGGAACAGAACATTCTTGCAGGAAAAGCAATGGCTGAAAAATTGAATGCAGAGATTGAATAAAAAAAATAGGATCATAAAAGGAGCTATTTTCCTTAAATCTCGCGTCAGAATCTGTTTTCTATTCGAGAAAGATAGCAGGATAAGTAATTACAAGTAAATATGTAAACTTTTTTCATTAGAAAGAATTACTGAATTTCAGCTTTTGCTTTATAGAGATGTCCATGAGATCAATTAATAGAATATTTCCAAGAATATTAATAAGACAATTTTATAGATACCTCACGGATCGCATGATGACAGAAATCGACGAAAATGATTTGAAACAATCTGCGGTTGTTTTCTCACCGCACCCAGATGATGAGACACTTGGTTGTGGTGGTATCATTATTTGCAAAAAGAGAGAAGGAGCAAATGTAAAAATAGTCTTTATGTGTGATGGCTCTGGATCTCACTTGAATCTTTTCACGCCGAGTAAATTGAAGGCTGTACGTACACAAGAAGCATTAGCAGCAGCTCAAATGCTTGGAGTTGAGAAAAGGGATGTCACCTTTCTTGGATTTAAAGATAAAGAATTAATAAAACACCAGAATGTAGCTATCAACAGAGTAATAGAAATCGTTGAACGCTATAAACCTTGCCAAATCTACATTCCATATTATAGAGACGTACTAGCAGATCATATTGTTACAAACAGGATTGTAACATCTGCACTTCAAATTTGTAGATCAAAGGCAATCATCTATGAATATCCCATATGGTTCTGGCGTCACTGGCCTTGGGTAAGTATACCAATCAGTTTTCGTAGAGAAACTCTGTATCGCTTGGCATATAGTCTCGTTGAAGGCCTGGGTTTGCGATTACTGCGGGATTTTGGATGCTTCGTTTCCATCAAAGCAATTTTAGAACTTAAACGTGCAGCTTTAGATCAACATAGATCGCAGATGAAAGGGCTAATATATGATCCAAATTGGCTGACCTTAGGTGATGTATCGAATGGAGAGTGGTTGGAATGCTTTTTTCAAGACCGGGAAATTTTTCGTCGATACAGGCTTTAAACTTAAATGAAAACCTTAATTTGCCGGGGAAGATCTTTGTTGAGGCAACAGTACGCTTATGGTAAGATTTACTCGTGAGGCAATAAGGTTAAAAAAATAGTTGACGTAAGTCATTCACTATTAAGTCACATAATTTCTGTGGATTCAGGTCCTTTTATTGCTGCCAGAAAGATATACACTATAAGAGATATCAAAGGTTCCTAAAAATTTTAATGATATTATCTACTGACTTATCAATGCTGAACCTTGAACCAAGTGAAGCAATTAATTTAGATTGCCACTTTCTATGGCATGCCCAAGCAATCCCATGAGCTAAATCTAGGCTACTTCCGACGGGAACAAGGATACCATTTAAATCTTTATTTATTACCCTGCTTGCAATACCAACGGAGGTAGCAACAATAGGTTTGCCACAACACATAGCCTCAATAACGTTCAAGCCATACTCCTCATGATAAGAAGGAGAGCAAAATAAGTCGCAAGCATTTAACCAATATTGTACTTCATTGTGTGGCTTTGAACCCACCAACAGTACATTCTCAGAAAGACCTTGCTTTTTTATTTTCTTTTCTATCTTAGTTCTTAATGGGCCATCTCCAACTATTACTAGATACAGGTTTTCTTCCTTGTAGATTTTTCTGAAAGCATCTATCAACAAATCAAAACCTTTCTCAGGTGATAATCTACCTAATGCCATAACGATTTTTTTATCCTTCGGCAAATTTAGCTTGGAACGTTGGTACATCATGTCTAAAGGTTTAAATATATTTATATCAATTCCATTGAAAGTGAGTTCTGTTTTTTGATAAGGAACTCCAAAGAGCCTATTTAAAGCTTTTTTCATAGAACTGGTTAAAACTAATACTTTGTCTACTCGCTTGACTGTATAATTTATAAAAAGTTTTTCTAAGTTTATCTCCCCATATCCAATGCTTTTTTGCCCATGGATAACAAGTACTACCTTTTTCTTTAATTTTTTTGCTAATCTTAATGCAATATATGTATCCGGAAATACCCAATGAGTAAAGAAAATATCACACTCTGTAGCAACTCTATATATTAAATCCTTATTTTTAATAATGCTTCTATGAAGTGTAATAAACTCTATCCATTTGATATATTTAGGAAAAGACAGAAATCTCGGTCGAAGGATTTTAACATTTCCTTGCGATTCTTTAAAAGGAATCTTTTTAATGCCTGAAAATGTGCTAAAAAAATCCATGAATGGAAAGATTGGCAGTGGTGCAACTACAGATACATCGACTTTTTTTGACATAGCAGCTGCTATTTCCTTTATAAATATTCCATATGTAGGCCTAACTTGATTTGGAAATATATGGCTAAAAAACAATATTTTCATGAAAATTATATATAGATTATAAAAGTAATTGATAGTTCGATCTATCTCCTAATCTAACAGCCATTACACAGCGATTACAAATAAAATCTGAGGGGCAATGACCATATATTCTTTTGCGAATATTCTGATATTTCTTCGAATTCCATATACTATGAATAGAGGATTTATTAAGATTTCCAAGCAAAACTTCTCTATGCCAATCGTAGCAACATAAAACTACATCACCATTAAAATGGACTGCCATATATCGGAGAGGATAATCAAATATACATCCTACAATTCTACCCTTATTTTTTGCTTTCCAAACAACATAATTGTTATCAGGAAGTGATTCAGCCCTATCATTACTTTGTTGAATTTCAATGGGAACTCCTTTGCCTTCCCAATATTTTAGAGCTTCCAGAAATTCTGCCCTTGGAAGTAAATTTTGTAAGATTGCTATTCTAACCTTTACGTTTTTATTCACTGATAAAAAATAGTTAATTCTATCTAGAGTTTTATAAAAGTGCAGCCCTACCATATTTTTTTCATAGGTCTCTTTGGTTAATCCATGAACACTGAAGCAAATTCGATCTAATCCAGAATTAGCTAATCTTTTTGCGCGCTCTTTGTCTAGAAGAGAGCCATTGCTAATGATGGAGATATAGGAAGATGGACATTTTTCTCTAATGTATTCTATCTTTTTCTCTAATTCAGAATCCATAAGGGGTTCATTTAAAAACTCAGGTGAGATTTCTTTAATTCCATATTGGCTGCATTCGTGGATTATTTTGTAAAAAAGCGAATCAGTCATCTTCCCCTGAGGAATACTTTTTCTATAACTCTCATAGCGTAGGGGACATACGACACAGCGAGCATTGCATCTCGATTGAGTCTGGATAAATAGTCCTTTTGGAAATGAGCCAAGGCGTATGGATGAATATATTTCGGGGCTGGTTTTCATTGCCGAAAGTTTAGCGTTAAATAAAATTTTCCGCAGACGGTTTTTCTGTAAAAAATAATCTTTGATCCTTATAAAATTCTTCATTAATTTTGTTCCTCTTAATTCTTCTTAGCCATTATAACAATTAATGGAAACAAAAATGCTAACTGTTTATTCTTTACTGGATAACGATTCCTTAAATAATGATGCGCCTCCCAATAAATAAAGAATTGTAAAATATATTACTATACTAACAGCAATCATAATAAAAAAATTAATTAAAGAATTGAAATAAATTATAAAAAGTCCCATAGACAAGCCTGCAATTAAAGCTTTCAATGAAAATTTAGCTGGAGGCAATGTTAGACTTACTCTCTTAGCAAAGACAATAATTTGAAAAATTATCATAACAATCTGAGCGATAACAGTTGCCAGAGAAGCTCCTAAGATACCTTGACTAGGTATAAGAAGAAAATTTAAAAATATATTAAATGCTGTGCCGATTCCTATTGAGATAGCCAAGGCTTTCTGTTGACGGCAAGCCACCAAAGAGTAAGCATAATTAGCTGCTAATAATGCTATCATTGCACTCCAGATCAAAATCTGAAAAGCAACTTTACTATCAGAAAATGCTGACCCAAACAGAATTACCATGATAGGACGACTGAGAATAGTGCCACCTATAGCCATGGGGATAGCAATTACTATTGATATACCGAGAGTCTTTTTCAAAAGCTTACTAACCTCGAATGGCCTTTCTCGATAAAGCTTAGAAAATCTAGGGTAGACAGCTTCCATTAATACGGTGCCAAGCGTTATTATACCCATAATAACCCGATAGGCAGCATTATAAATTCCTACTTCTTTCTCTCCCCGATAAAAACCGAGCATCAGAGTGTCTAAATTATAATAAATCTGCAGAAAAAAAAGTATAGTTATAGCAGGAATAGCACTACGAAGAAATTTCCAATTATCTTTTATCGATATATATAACTTAGGCAAGCCCCATTGGTGAATGTAATTCTTTAAGAGATATAGATTGAAAGCCACATAACTTATGGTAAAAATGATAGGTATTATCAGTATCTGATTGGGGCTTTTAACGAGTAATATAATTAAGGAAAGATAAAGAGCAGTTTGAATAAGATCGCTGACTGCGACAATCTTCATTTGTTCAACACCCTTAAAGACCCAAGCAAGGTTTAATCCTATAGGAATCAGAACAAAACTAAACAAGATTAATATATTTTTTGTTGCTGTTGAGGTAGTGAAAAATGGTGCAAAAGTTAGCAGGATCGTCATGGAAACAATTATGAGAACCAGTCGAATTGTAAATATTTTGCCCACTATTTGATCCTTGTTTTTAGACGCCATTGCAATCTCTCTGGTACCAGATGCTTCTAAGCCACAATCAATGAAAAGAATAAAATAAGCCAATACAGCTTGAGCAAAGGAAAGTTGGCCTAATCCAAGTGGACCAAGCATCCGTGCTAGATAAAGAGATGCGGTCAAACGCATGATTATCTTTGCAGCAGTGCCAGCAAAAAGCCAGGAAAAGTTACTAAATAACTTGGTACTTATGGCACGAATAATTATCCTCTTCATATTTACTATTCCCCTTAATCTAGTCACTGATTCCAAATTTATATGGCCACTTGTCGGAGCAAAGCTAAGCTGGGTTTTCATTATACCTTCATGTGGCCTGAATAAGTCAAGGGAGATTTGCATTTTCTCATCGATTCTCCTTTCAATTCCAGCCTATAGGCATTATGAATGACTCTATCCATTATAGGCTGTTGAAGCATGAGTTTCTCCTTATTGATTTTATCCAAGTCTTCATTTTTGATCCAAGAGGTAGCGAGCCTCATTTTTTCGGCTAACTTGGCCAATAGGCTTTTAATGGATAGAAACAGGAAAAATATAAGAAAAAGTGGTAATATAAAAAAGCCTTCAAGGCACCTTAAACAAGGCTATTTTTTGTCCAAACAATGGGAGAAGGCCCGGAACAAGGATTTTAACTTGCTATGAAAACTAATAAGAGGAGATATTCAATTTGTTTTTTTGGTACCTACGAAAGTTCATTTCCGCGCACAATTACCTTAAAAGAAGCAAGCCGACTAAAAAAGATTAGAGTTATTGAATGTCATGTACCTTTTTGGGAATATGTGAGAGAAAAGACAGAATATTTTTCTTTAAAATCAATGATAAAAAATTTTTTTAAATTGTTTTTTGCATATACTTCCTTAGCGATTCAATATATGAAATTAGAAAATCATGATGCTGTTATTGTTGGTTACAATGGTTACTTTGATATGCCGTTGGCTAAATTATTAACTAAGATCAAGAAAAAACCTTTGATTTTTACACCTGTGTTCCCTTTATATGAGACACTGGTAGAAGATAGAAGATATATAAATAAGACCTCGATTAAATCTAAAATCATTCATCTTATTGATGAGACAAGCTGTCGTTTGGCAGATTTTATCATTATAGAAACAAATAGCTATATCGATTATTACTGTGAAGAATTCAAAATTCCCAGGGAAAAATATTTTAAGATACCTCTAGGAGCTGATGAAACAAATTTTTTCCAACGGCAGCAGAAAGTTCAGAAAAAAGACCCAAATCATCTAAAACTTCTATTTTATGGAAAATTCATACCACTTCAAGGAATATCTTATATAATAAAAGCTGCCAAGATTTTGGAAAAAAATAAAGAAGTCGAGTTTGAAATTATAGGTTCGGGTCAATTATCCAATAATATTAGAAATTTGACTGAGAAATTGGACATCAAGAATGTTAAATTCATAGACTGGGTAAATTATAGGGAATTGCCTGAGCATATCCTGGCCGCAGATGTCTGTTTGGGTATTTTTGGCGATAGCCCTAAAGCCCAAAGAGGGATTCCCATTAAAGTTTACGAAGCATTGGCTATGAAAAAGCCAGTAATAACAGGAGATACTCCTGCAGCAAGAGAAGTCTTTACACATAAAGTTAATGCTATTTTATGCGAAATAGGCAATCCTGAAGCTCTCGCGGAATCTATTATTTTACTCAAAGAAAATAATGAATTAAGAATGAATATAGCAGAAGCAGGATTTAAATTATATCAAGAACTTTTTTCATCAAAACAAATAGCTGACCGATTTGAAGTGGCTTTGGAGAAATGCCTTCATAAAATAAAAGGAAAATAAGATGCTAATTTCTGTAATAATTCCGGCCTATGATGCAAAATCAACAATAATAAAAACACTTACATTCCTGCATCAACAGGATTATAACGACGAAATAGAAATAATTGTGGTTAATAGTTCTCAGGATAATATAAAAGAAATTATCCAGAGTAAATTCCCTGATGTAAATGTTATTCAATTAGAAAAAAGGGCATTTACGGGAGATGCTAAAAATGTTGGGCTGAAAAAAGCCAGAGGAAATATCATTGCATTCATAGACTCGGATTGTATTGCTGAAAAAAATTGGCTTTCTACAATAAAGAAACTGTATACACAAGGGCATAAACTCGTTGGGGGCTCAATCGGGAATATGAATCCTGGAAATATAGTTAGCAAAGCAGAGTATTTTCTTGAATTGATTCAGCTTTCTCCTGGAAGTCGAGCAAGGTATGTTTCACTCATCTCAACTGCCAATTGTTTTTTCGCAAGAGAGATATTTGATAAACACGGCAATTTCCCTACGATTCGTAAAGGCGTCGACATGCTTTTCTCTTATAATCTGATAGAAAAAAAGGAAAAGATACTATTTTCTCCTGAAATGAAAATTTATCATGCTTGCACTACAAATTTTTTAAAATATCTAAAAAAACAAATATTACACGGAGAATATTCAATATTAGCTCGAAAAGAAGCTGGAATGCCTGGATCTTTTCTATTGAATAATTTAATTTTTATTCCATTTTTACCTTTCATAAGGACTTTTTTTATTTTAAAACATATCATATTATTAGATGTTAACTTAATAAAAGACTTGCTTCAGAGCTTGCCGGTATTTTTAATTGGAAATTTGGCCTGGTCATTTGGATGTGCAAAAAGTATAGTAAAATAAGAAATATGCCTAAGGAATAATTCAAATGAATAATTTAAAATCAAAGCAGGCAACAAGTATTCATTTTGAACTTCAAGATGAGCACAAGTCTTCATTTGGGAAGTATAAGAATTTAACCATAGGGGAAAAAGGCATTTTTTCTCTTTTAAAATATGAGCTTATTATTTCATTATTCGGGAACTTTCCTGGAGCTGCCGGATATTTTTTAAGAAGCAGATTTTATAATTTATTGTTAAAAAAGGTGGGAAAAGGTGTTATCTGGGGCAGGAATGTTACATTAAGACATCCTCATAAAATTGAAATAGGAAGAGGTGTTGCTATTAATGATTTTGTTGTTCTTGATGCTTATGGAGGAAAAGAAAGCCATATCAAAATCGGAGATGAAACTCTTATCAGTAGAAATGCGGTTTTAAACAGTAAAGGTGGCTCCATTGAAATTGGAAAGATGACAAATTTGGGAATGATGAGTACAATATTTTCAAGAGATTGCAGGGTTCGTATTGGAAATAATGTATTAATCTCAGCTTACTGCTATTTCATGGGAGGAGGAAGTCATTCTATAGAACGGACCGATATTCCTATTTCCGAGCAGGGAGCTGAATGTAAGGGAATTGATATAGGTGACAATGTATGGTTTGGAGCAGGAGTGAAAGTTCTTGACGGATGTTCAATAGGAAGGGATAGTGTTATTGGGGCAAATTCATTTGTTAATCACGATATCCCAGAATTTGCTGTTGCAGCCGGTTCTCCTGCTAGAATTATTAAGACGAGAAAATAAATTGAATCGATGAAGATTTTATGAGTTTAAAATGGAAAAACGAAAAGTTAAATGATTAGTAAATTAAAAGAGATTTATAGATTTAAATACTTGGCTTATAATCTTGTTTCAAGAGATTTAAAGGTAAAATATAAAGGTTCAATTTTAGGTTTTTTCTGGTCTTTGTTAAATCCGTTAGTAATGTTGATTGTCTATACTCTAGCATTTAAATATATAATTAGAATAAGAGTCGAAAATTTCCCTATCTTTTTCCTATGTGCTTTCTTGCCTTGGAGTTTCCTAAGCTCCTCGCTTTCTATGTCAGTAGGTTCGATCAAAGACAATGCAAATTTAGTAAAAAAAGTTTACTTTTCAAGGGAAGTCCTTCCTCTCTCAATAGTATTATCTAATTTGATTCAATTTCTACTGACCTTTATCATCCTTATTCCAGCCCTTCTATTTTTCAAAATAAAGCTAGGTATTCCTCTCGCTGCCGTGCCGCTTATTATCCTTTTTCAAACTGCCTTTACAATTGGATTAGCATATATTGTTTCGTCCCTGAATGTCTTTTTTAGCGATGTAAAACATTTGCTGGAAATTCTTTTACAGGTATGGTTTTGGTTAACACCCATTATTTATCCCGCCAACTTTGTTCCGGAAAGATATCAATTCTTATACAGATTGAACCCGGCCGTATTATTTGTTGAAAGTTATCGAGATTCACTCCTGTATAATAAAATGCCTTCTATATCTTCATTTATAGCACTTTTTATTATTGGATTTGTCGTACTTACAATCGGACATCTAGTTTTTACTCTTTATAACAAGAGATTTGCGGAAGAGATCTGATGGATATTATTTCAATAAGAAACGTTTCCAAGAAATTCAGATTATATCATGAAAAAAACTTTAATATAAAATATGCGGCATTGAACTTCATAACAAGGAAAAAAACATCCTACTATGATAAATTCTGGGCATTAAAAAATATTAACCTGAATATAACAAAAGGTGAAACAATTGGCATAATCGGAGAAAACGGCTCTGGAAAAAGCACATTACTAAAAATCATTGCTGGAATCTTGTATCCGGATGATGGTGAAATATCTAAAAAGGGAAAAATTGCAGCTCTTATTGAAGTTGGAGCTGGCTTTCACTATGAATTATCAGGAAGAGAAAATATTTATATAAATGCATCTATTCTAGGGTTTTCAAAAAAAGAAATTGACGCCAACTTGGAAAAGATCATTGCATTTTCAGGATTAAAACAGTTTATAGATAATCCAATAAAGACATATTCATCAGGGATGTATCTCAGATTAGGTTTTTCGATAGCAATCCATGTTAACCCGGATATCCTGCTTGTAGATGAAGTATTGGCAGTTGGAGATGAAAATTTTCAGAAAAAATGTTTGCAGAAAATTGATAGGTTTCGCAATCAAGGAAAAACAATTGTCCTTGTTTCCCATGATCTTTCAACCATTGAAAAAATGTGTGATCGTGTTGTCCTTTTAGACAACGGCATGATGCTTTCGGATGGAAATCCTATTGATGTAATTTCACAGTATCATAAGATCCTTTATGAAAAGGAAAAAAGAATATCGATTCCAGAACAAGGAGAACCTTCTAAAGAAGAAACTCCTCAAGCAGATGAGATAAGGAGATGGGGAAGTAAAGAAGTTGAAATAAATAGAATTGAATTTTTAAATGAAAAAGACACTCCACAAGATACAGTTAAAACCGGTGATTTTATAAAGGTAAGAATTCATTATTTTGCAAAGAAAAGAATTAAAAATCCTGTCTTCGGAGTAGCTTTTTATAGAGAAGATGGAATTCATTTAAACGGACCAAACACAAAAACAAGCGACTATCATATTGCTTCAATCGAAGGGAAAGGATTCATTGATTATATAATACATTCACTTCCTTTTCAGCCAGGTATTTATTTCATAACAGTGGCTATTGTAGATTTTTTGTGTTTGTTTGATTATGACCATTGGCATAGATGTTTTACGTTAAATATTATTGAAAATGAAAAAATCAAGGAAAAAAACGGAGTTGTACATATCTCTGCTGAATGGAGACATCATGGACAAGGATAAACTGTTAGATAAACCATTTGACCAATATCAGCGGTACAGAGTTGTAACAGAGATTTTTCAGATTATTAAGAAGCAAACTGGGAAAAAACATATAAAAATTCTGGATGTAGGTGGCTACTTTAAAAACAGTAAGGGACAGGATGTGTTTCCAATAAAAGAGTTTTTACCTGAAGATGAAATTTTTGTTCTTGATATTGCTGATTCTTTATTGCCACATTATATTCAGGGCAATGCAACAAATATGCCTTTCCTTCAAAATACATTTGATGTGGTCAATTGCCAGGATGTATTAGAGCATATTCCGGCAAAAGAAAGAGCAAGATTTCTAGGCTCTCTCTTAGAAACAACAAAGAATTTTATGATACTTGGGGCCCCTTTTAAAACAGAAAACAGTATACTTGCTGAGAAAATATTGTTTGAGTTTATACTGAAAACACTAAAAGGCAGACACAAAGAATTGGAAGAGCATATTTTAAATGGTCTCCCTGAATATAAAGATGTTGAATCAATTTTAGTAAAGAAAAAAGTTAAATATTGTGAATTCCCAAGTGGATATTTGAATAACTGGCTTCTTATGATGATCGTAAAACACTATATTCTGGCCCTGCCTGATTCGCAACAACTGTCTACTTTGATTGACAGATTCTACAATATGAATTTTTATGAAAGTGATCAGCGACACCCAGCCTATAGGCATATGTTTGTAATCAGTAAGCTCAAAAAAAATGACTATATGCTGAAAAAAATTTCAGATAAATTTAGATATTATCAGGAAAAATATAAATATCTGACAGTGGAAAAATCTAACTTCTCCAGTCTACAGACACTTTTAAGTTTGGAAGCATTAAAAGATAAAAATAAATTGGAGGCGTTAAATTCGCAAATTGAGGCGTTAAAGAAAGATATTCACGATCAAAATATTCATATCCAGAATTATAAAGAAGAAGTTCATGAAAAAGAAATATCAATTATTAATTTGAAAAACCAGATAAGTGATAAAAATATTCATATCCAAAATTTTGAGAGGGAAACCCAAGAAAAAAAACAACTTATCCAGAGCCAGAAAGAAGAGATATACAACAAGGAAGTTCACATCAGAAATATTGAAACAAAGATGGAGATGATTTTAAACTCCAAAGTCTGGCGCCTCGCCGATTTTTTTAGAAAAATATTTTATATGAAAATATTAAAAATATTTCCCGTTTTGCAACGATCAATATTAACGATAACAAGAGAAGGCTTTCGTTCGTTTTGGCAAAAGGTCAAAAATAAAGAATTGATGAGATCCAAGGATTTGTATGATATATGGATTGAAAAAAATTCTTTAACCAAAGAAAAAGAAAGTAGTATTCGGGAAGAAATCGAACAATTCTCATACAAACCAAAATTCAGCATCATTTTACCTGTGTACAATGTGGGTAAAATCTGGCTGGAGAGAGCCATAAATTCTGTCTTTGATCAGCTATATGAAAACTGGGAGCTTTGTTTGGTTGATGATGCGTCTACAAGAAAACATATAAAAAAAACACTTTTGAAATATGAGAACAATAAAAAGGTTAAACTTAAGTTTCTTGAAGAAAATAGAGGGATTTCTGAAGCGTCAAACGAAGCTTTATCTTTGGCGACCGGAGAGTTTGTTGGCTTTTTAGATCATGATGATGAACTATCCATAGATGCCCTTTATGAAAACGTCAAGCTTCTGAATAAATACCCGGAAGCGGATCTTATCTACAGTGACGAGGATAAGATTAATCCGCAAGGAAGAAGAATAGAGCCTTATTTTAAACCTGACTGGTCTCCGGATTTGTTATTATCCTACAATTACATATGCCATTTCTCAGTCTACCGAAAAATAATTGTTGATAAAATTAAAAGATTTAGGAGCGGATATGAAGGAAGTCAAGATTATGACTTGATTTTGAGGGTAACAGAAAAAACAGATAAAATCTTCCATATTCCAAAAATCCTATACCATTGGAGACAGATAAAAGGCTCAACATCGACAGTACATAAAGAAAAAGTCACTCATATTATCAATTCGATAAAAGTATTACAACAAGCTTTACAGAGACGAGGAATTGATGGAACTGTGGAAAAGGGGATTAATTTTAATCAGTTTGAAAGTTACAGAGTAAAAAGAAGATTAAAACAAAAACCGTTAATTTCAATCATTATACCAATGAAAGATAAGATTTCTTTTCTTAAGAGGAATCTTGAAAGCATCGAAGAAAAAACTGATTATGAGAATTATGAGATAATCATTGTGGATAATAACAGCAAAGAAAAACAAACTCTTGACTATCTTGAGAGTATCAAGAA
>Ga0315538_1000367_pt1 | contig 29181 bp, 24 predicted proteins | sample SalMarSW160230MG_2_FD_203834 | JGI IMG/M metagenome (GOLD analysis project Ga0315538, IMG submission 203834) | Salt marsh sediment microbial communities from the Plum Island Ecosystem LTER, Massachusetts, United States - Salt Marsh Sediment SW1601-230 ...
ATCAAGTTTATAGCAAATAGCTGCCGCCATTACATGTATCGGTTCTTTTTGAACAGACAATATTTCAGAATATTTACTATAATCTGATAATCCCAGTTCGTTTTTTAAAACCATGAGACTATATGCCACATCAGGCGATTTATTTAATTTAAATAATTCTTCTCCTGTTTTAAGCGCAGTATTTTTATGTCCCTGGAAGTTCTCCAAATCGACTTTTCTTTTCAGCCAGGGTTTTTTATCAATTGATTTTGCTAATTCCTCATTGACAATTTCTTCCGCTTCCTGATATAATTTTTCTTTTCTAAAATGCAATATTATATCGATATATTGTTTCTTCCCATTTTCATTATATTTGATAAATGGCATGAGAACTTTTATTGCCAAATCATCAAACCCATGGTAAGTACATTCTCTGGCAATTTCTGTTCTTAAGGGATAATCGTCTTTTGGTATTGAATTACTACATCTTTCAAAGTAATCTTTTGCCAGTTCTAAATGATTAGAATTTGCATTTAAACGTCCTATTTCGAATAGTAATATCGTGGGGTCTTTGACTTTACTTAAATAGCCATCCGCCAACCGATTGGCTTTTTCAAAACCCTCTGTAAAAAAATTCGCAGCCACAATGGCTTTACAAATAAAAGCATTTTCATAAAGTGCTTCATCAGTAATAGTCTCTGCCATCTCTAGAATGTTAGTATATTTTTCTTCTACTAGTAGGGAATCAAATATTCTTGCTAATATTTCTGGTTTTTTATTCTTCTCGTATAATTCACTGTATATCAATTGTACTTCTTGCGTTTTTCCGGTAAATAAAAGTAAATCCCCCAGTTTTAATTGAATTTCAGGATGTTTTTTAACATTGTCCGGAATTAGATCATATTCTTTAAGTGCTTTTTCTCTATTTAAATACATTTGAATAATTAACCTTATTCTCCAATATTCCATAGATACTTCAGAAGGGCGCTCAGCAAAGTATTTAATTATATCTTCACCAGTTAATCCATCATACGTGTCTGACAATGTTTGCTTTTCTAAATCAGTCAATGTTTTTATACTGCCGATGCGACTTAAAATGATGCCTGCATTACAAAAAAGGATCCTATATTTATAAAAAGGTGTTTCTTTTAATTCATTTGCTTTTATTAAAAATCTTTTAGAATTGACAAAGTCCTCGTTAATAAAAAACTCTAATCCTACATACTCATATGATTTTCTAAATTCTTGATATTTGGGCTTTATGTTGTATTCTCCGGACGCATTTTTATAGCATAGTGCTTTAATAATTTTATCTGTTTTCCCCATTGTAAAATAGAAATATTGTGATAAGACTTCAATTTCAGGATCTTTAACACCTATTTCTCTATAACCATTAAGAGCATAATTAAACAACCTTTTATTTTTTCTTTCAACAGAATATATATATATCAAAAAACATTTTCTTTTAGACATGGTATCAATACTCAGTAATTGATTAACAATTATTTTCAATTCTTTGACTTTTTCTAAATCAAACAAAATTCTTCCATATATAGCGAGTAGATTAACTTTAATATTATTATCAAGATTTTCAAAATTTTTGAGATTAACCAGGGTTTTCATAATATCATAAGCGTTATTTATTTCTCCTCTATCTATCATCAATTCAACATTTTCTATTAAGACATCACCAAATTTAATTATTAACTCATCATTTGATTCTATTTGTTGGTTTTTAATGAGCTGTTTAAGTTCTCCCAAAACATCAATGATTTCTAAATTATCATTGGCATTTTTTGATGTTTCATGTATCGAATTAAATTCGGCATATAGAAGCTCTTTTATTTCTGCAGTATCGCCTTTTACTACATCAATAGTGCTTTTTATTTGCATTGAAATATTCAGCAATCTTTCCTTTTCATCAGTATTTAAATATTTTGCATCACGATATATTTCAGTTATTTCTCTCTGTAATTCTTCTATATTTAAATTCTGATCCTTTACCTGCTTTTCAAGATTTTCCTGAATGTCGTTCTGGTTTTTGCCAAGCTTGTAAATATCAATACCATTTTCAATAAATCTATCCTGTACACAATCCATAAAATCTTCAATTGCCTGATCTCTTTCAGCATCTACAAGAGAAAATACCATATCAACAATTACCTTAAATGGCGGTGCTATTCCGGCAAAAGCTCTAATTAAATTTTCACCGGTTTTGTGTGTAACACCACGATTATGATTTATTCTTTTTTCCAATTTCTCTTCGTATTTAGACAAATTAACCATCGTTTTTCCTATCAATATTATTTTATGATTTATTGCATATGCAAGGAGTTATCCTCTATAATCCGTATATCCTCCTCTGTCAATTCATAAAGCTCATACACCAGCTGATCTATCTGCTGGTCGGTGGCTTCTATCTGGCGCTGCAAAAGCGTTTTTTCATGCTGAGTTTGTGCAGATGAAAGACGCTCATTCAAATCTAACATCTGTTCAACAAGCACCACCATTTTATCATGTTGGGATTTTTCTGTGGGGTTTGAGAAGTCAATGGTGCGGATTGGATAAAGCGATAAAAATTGAGTTTTATACTCAAAATAGCCTCCTGCTTTGGGAACAGAAACAAGCCTATGATAAAAGTTCATCAATTTTGAATTTAATATCCCAAGTAGATATTTGTAATCAATCGTTTGATTATCCTCTAAAACCAGACTAAATGTTTTTGTGTTTCCTAAATACCCCTCTGTATCAAAACAAAATCTATTCTCTGGAGAAATCTCAGCAACAATAATTTTTGACTGTTTAAATTTTTTATATGCTCTTTCACACCAGAGTTCGTACCACTTCTTCTTTGATTTATCGAAATATTTCCTTCCCCTCAGATTATCCCGCTTGTCCTGCAAATATCTATATACATTAGGATATTTTTCTTTCAAGTCCCTTTCCGGAATAACTTCATTTGTTTCTCTATCGTATGGATAGATAACCCATGTATCAGACCAACGGCTGAAATATCGCCTTATATCTTCACCTCTAAAAAGCGGGTGGATAATGTCTTTTTCTAAGTTGAATTGAGATATAACATCTGAATTTATATAGAAAACCCCATCTTTTCCAGACGCTATGCCCTCAAATATATATTTGCACAACTCACCCAGTCTTTTTGAATTCCCAGAGGTCTCTAATTTTACCCTTAACAATTTATAGTCATATGTGCTAAAATCCCATGCTTCTTCAGAAAAATTTGAACTGACAGTATAGGTCTTAAAGAAAGGCGTGTTTTTATTTTCTTGTAGTCTTTTCTCAACCATTGCATGCGTTAGACCTTTTGTTTTAGTAAAAATTTCAATCTTTGTTTTCTTGATGTTTTTGGATTTTTGAAAAACAAATATGATAGGGTAGTTGGTCACTTTACCGAATATTTGAAAATCACTGAAATAAGTGAGTTTTGCTATTTGAACATTATCTGTAATAAATTTTCTTATACCCTCTCCAAAATCTCTTTTGACAAACATTGAAGGGCAAATGTAGGAGATACACCCCCCTTCTTTTATTATTCTAATTCCCAGCTCAATAAAAGGAATGAATAAATCAAATTTTCCTTTAGCTGACTCAAATCTCTCTCTTATTGGCTTTTTAATTTCCACATTTAAACGCTTGAACTCTACATACGGCGGATTCCCAATCACAACATCAAAACCTTTCTCTGCGTTCTCATATACTAAAAGTGTTCTTATTCATGTGAAAGAGAGATTTTAAAAATCTGTATTTTATTCTTTGTAATTTTTTTATTTAACTCCGTTTTGTTCTTTGAAAATATGATTTTGATTTTGATTTATTTCTGCACTAACAACCCGGGTAGATTAAGTTTTCTTTTAATTAAAACTTGGGTTAATAATGAAAGAAAGAATCAAATCTGCCAAAGTGTGCATCATTTGTAAAGAACCTTTTATTCCAGATCCACGGGTCGGGGATCGACAGAAAGTCTGCAATAATCTGTATTGCAAAAGAGAACGTAAAAGACTTTCACAAAAGAAATGGCTTTCGCAAAATCCGGATTATTTCAAAGGACGATACCCTTTCTTAAAAGAGCAAATTCTTAAAAATCAAAGAAAGCGACGTAATCGACATTCATCGATAAACATAACACAAAATGATATACAAGACAAGTTAACTTTTAATAATAACAAAGTATTACCGTTGCTCAACAAAACTTTGGCTATACAAGACGAGTTAAGTTCTATAATAACAAGATGTAAAAGGTATCTTGTCAACACTCAAAAATTGATATACAAGACAAGTTAACCCTTTGATTTACAGATGATTATCAGTTCTTTGATATACAAGACGAGATTGACCTTTTGAACTAAAAATCGTTTAATTATTATCAGCATATCATGGAGATGAATGATTTTGATTTCTAAAAAACCGATTCGACCAGATCGCATCAGAAAAATCACAGGCTCTTTTAGTTGGATAGACCATCGGATTCTTTTGGAAGGATTCATTCTTTCGATGTCGCAACATGAGATTCTTCTCTACTTCTTCCTGGTTTTAGTCAGTGACAAAAATGGCGTCAGTTTCTATAGCTATGATAAGATTTGCAAGTACTTGAAAATATCACTTGATGATTTCGTTAATGCTCGAAATCGTCTGATTGAAAGGTATCTTGTTGCTTATAAACAAGGAAGGGTTCAAGTTCTTCAGATACCACCGAAACGATCTTTTTTCACCGGTTCTACTATAAGAGGAGGCCAATCATTATCTCTTAAACAGATTTTTCAAAACAATATGAGAGAGAACGACTGATTGCGAGTGGGACTTTAAGAGCTCGTCGCAGAGACTGTTACTCTCGATCTATTACCTAAGATTGGATGAAGTATCTTAGGCCAGTCAACAATTGCTAGATTGAGCCTGGATTTTTGCGAGTTTAATTGGTAATGGAAATTCGAGGGTTTCCTCTCATTAATATTAAAGAAAGGAAAATCAGATGAACTATCCTCATCTATTTGTCGGCATTGATGTAAGTAAACTTAAACATGATATCGCCATTATGAATGAGTCTAAAAAGTTGGTATCAAAACAACTTGTCATTCAAGATTCTTTCGAGGGATATCAATATTTCAGCAATACTTTGAACAAATTATCCAAAAAATTCAAAACAGGTAAATTTCATATCGGTATGGAAGCAACTGGCGATTATTGGAAAAATCTCTACTATTTTCTTAAAAATCATTCAGATTTATTCATCGTAACGGTCATCAATCCTGTATGTACTTACAATTTTGCCAAAACAGAACTTAGACGTGCCAAGACTGATCCGATTGATGCCAAAGATATTGCTAAGTTCATGGTCGAAAAAAGACCTGAAACTTCCGTTGATAGACCCCATATTTTTGAGAACATTAGGGACATTGACCGACAAATCTACTTGATTAAAAAACAGCAAACTATGATCACCAATAAGTTACGTATTGAATTGGGAAAGGTAGCACCAGAAATCGAAAGAGCAATTAAAAGTCTTCAGGGCCAACAAATATTAGCCTTACTCGCAAAATACCCAACTGCTCTCGATGTCAAAAATGCCTCCCTTGAAGAACTTGCTGATATTCGGTATGGGAAATATCAGTGGCGATTGCCTGAGAACTTTATTAAGAAAATCAAGACTATTTCACAAAACAGTATTGCTCACAAGCATGGTCCTGGTGCAGGCTTTGTGGTACAGTCCCTGATCCAGCGTCTCAGTCAATCCCAACTGGAAGTCCAACACCTAAAACAACAACTGGTTGAACTATATCATTATGTCAAAGAACATGAAAGCATTCTGGCTACTATCCCCGGAATTACCAAAGAAACAGCCATCGCTTTAGAAGCCTATATAGGCGACGTGTATCAATTTCCAAACGCTAAAAAATTCATTGCTTATTTTGGTATGAATCCTACTGTTAATATGTCCGGAAAATCAAAACGAAAAAGTTATCTCCAGAAAAAGGGTAATCCAATTGTGCGACACAAACTCTTTATGGCAACCATGTGTATACTCAGCAAACATATAGAACCTTTCTTTCCTTACTACAAAAGACTTGTTGATTCTGGGAAACCAAAACTTGTTGCTGTCGTTGCTACTATGAGAAAACTCTTGAGAATTATTTACTTCTTACTTAAAAATCATGAAAATTTTAACCCGAAAATTTCTAAATAACTTTTTTTACTTGACTTTTAGTATAGTATCTCTGCGGTGAATATTATATATTACAAATTGAAATTAGAGGCAAAAAATGAGTAAAAATCATTATTCCTTTGCTGTTTACAAAATCAATGATTATGACCTTAAACTTTTAAAAACAGAAGCGATTGAACTTTCAGTCCAACATATTGGCATTCAGAGGACTAAAACAGACACTTTCTTTGATGGTTATTTAGGGAAAAACTTAGTAAAGATAATTGACTTTAATCATCCTTTGACTCTTCTGGATTTACAACTGCTTAAGGATGAATTAAAGAAAAGACAAGATGAAGACCGAGATATAACTATTGTCTGTCTTGGAAAAGAATTAGCAGTTAACCCCGAAATTGAAAGATGGAATAAAACATACCCAATAAATAAAATTAAAATAATTGAATTAAAGACAGACAAGAAATATGGCAATTTCTTAATCCATAAATCTGCTGAGGCTAAAGTAAAAATTGAGAAAACCGATACAAATAAAGTAATCATTGAAATACTGAATTTCATATCTCCAACTATTATTGAAAGATTAAATATTGATACTACTCTTTTTAAAGTCAAAATTCCAGATTTCAGATGCATGATTGATACAGTCCTTATTGACAACAATTATGACAACAATGTTTTCAATGTTGTCTATTCCGATATTCCAGAGAGGAAAAATGATTTAATTATAGGCAAATATAAAATTGAAATTCCAGAACCTAATTCTAAAATCGCTGTTAAAATAATTGATATGCTTGGAGAAGAAGTTATAAATGTTTTTAAAGTATAAAATAATTAAGTCAAAGCTGAAAACCACAATTCTACAGTCTGAGATCATACACTTTAAGTCTATTGACTCAACCAATAAATATCTTTTAAGCAAGCACAATCATCCAAATGGAACGGTTGTGCTCGCTGACTTTCAGACAGCAGGAAGAGGAAGGCGGCAAAGGATTTGGCAATCTCCGGAGGCTGAATCACTGCTCTTTTCAATTTTCTTAAATGAAAACATACAAACTGTTCCGCTTTATTCATTCACATTTCTCACCGCAGTTAGCGTGTACGAAGGTTTACTTCCATTCATTCCTCAAAATCATCTTGCGTTGAAATGGCCTAACGATGTTTTAATTAATGGGAAAAAGGTCTGCGGAATCCTTGTTGAAACTAAAACATCATCTAATAGAACAAACTCCATCGTCATTGGTATTGGCATAAACGTCAATCAAGATTCAGCATTCTTCCAGAGGGAATTAAAACAAGCTACTTCGCTTTTTTGCTCAACAGGATGTAAATTCTCACGTATGGAAGTTCTTTCGTCTGTTCTCATATCTATTGATAAAAATCTAATGGAACTTCAGCAACGCGTCTATACAGATGTTTTAGAAAAATGGAAAAATTATTGTCCTTATTTGGGGGAAAAAATTAAAGTAGATGATGATAAAAATATCTATGAAGGGATTTTCAAGGATATTTCACAAAACGGCGGACTTATTTTGGAAACAGGCGGGAAAGAAAAAATATTCCATGCTGCTGATATTTCTATAGTAAAGGAGAACGGGAACCTATAATTGCAAATTACAAATTAATTCTGGAGAATTCTTTATGAAAGAAATTTAAACCTTTTCAGAAATATATTATCTGAACATCTAATAATTTGATATTTGAAATTTGAAATTTGCATTTTGATATTTTTTTATAGAGATCCTTTCATGGCAATTTTCAATTACAATGGAGTTTTTATATGTTATTAGCAATTGATATTGGCAATACAAATACAGTCTTAGGAATATTTGATAAGAACAAATTGGTAGAAAGTTGGAGGCTTGTCAGCTCCCATACTCGTACTGCTGATGAATACTGGATTACTGCAAAATTATTATGCAATGATGCACATATTAGCACTCGTGATTTAGACGGTGTAATCATTGGCTCTGTCGTTCCTGAATTAACTCACAATTTCACGGCAATGTCAAAAAAGTATCTTTCTATCGAACCGATTACTGTTAATCATACTTTAAATCTTGGTTTAAAACTTCTTGTTGAGGAACCTGCGGAAGTCGGCGCAGATAGAATTTGTAATGTCGTAGCGGGAAGAGAACATTATCCGTTTCCTCTAGTCATAGTAGATTTAGGGACCGCTACAACTTTTGATGTGCTAAATGAAAATGGTGATTACATTGGCGGCGCAATTGCTCCCGGTCTAGCAACAGCAGCCCTTGAATTGACACGAAAAGCAGCTCAACTCCATAAAATTGCATTCAAATATCCGGACCATATTATTGGCAAAACCACGGAAGAGCACATGCAAAGCGGAATTTTCGCCGGTCATATTGCCATGATTGAGGGAATTATAGAAAGAATCAAAACGGAACTTTCTTGCAGTTCACTTTATGTCATTGCAACAGGTGGATTCTGTGAAGAGATAAAAAAACATTCATCAATAATAAAAGAGGCAAATCCACTCTTGACACTCGAGGGGCTGCATCTGATTTATAATAAAAACAGTGAATAATCCCTTTTAACAATTAGTGTCTATGGCATTTAAATTCCCTCTAAAAAAATATTACATAAAAAACTATAATATTTTACATGACTTCCAATATCAAAAATTCTAAATTTGAAACCATGAATAAGCTGTTTTTAAAATTATTCATAATCTTTTTCCTCTTTGGATACTCTCTTGCACAAACAAAGGACACTTACGAGGAATACAAATATCGTGTGGACTTCTTATTTATTCCATCGGTAGATATTACAATGAAAATCAGCTGCCCGACACAACTCCGGGAAAAAAGTGTAAAAGTGCTTGAGTTTAATACCCGAACAAAAAAAATGTTCAACCATATTTTCCAGGTCAATAATTACTATGAATCTGTATACGACTCCAACGATTTTTCTATTTTATATAGTAAAAAAGTTGTTGAGCAACCAAATATACGGCAAATATTAACTGCCAATTACAGTGATACGCTTGTAGAATATTCAAATAAAAAATCGTTGACTCTTCCAAAAAATACTCACAACTTCTTTTCACTATTAATGCATGTCAGAGAAATAAGCGTTGAAGAAATTGAAAAGAAAACCTTTCCTGTTGACATAGAAGGGCATCTATTTGAGGCAAGATTTAAGTACTTGGGAGAGGATATTATTGCCGTGAGCAACAAAGGAATTTTGACAGATAAAATTGAAATCACACTCTTCGCCCTAAATCCTGACCAGCCGGCAGTTACAGAGCTTACGGATGTATTTAACTGGAAAATCGCTTCCAATGAAGGAAAAAGAAAAATTTGGCTTGAAAAAGATAAACCACGACGGATAATAAAAACAGAATTCTATCTTTCACCGACTTGGTTAACTGCAAAGCTGGTAGAACATGAAAAGTAAAATTCTCAAAAAAATAAGTTCGTTCTTTCGCCGATTCTGGAAAGTTATAATAATATGGATTGCCATTCTCATTTTTATAGAACTGGGACTTCACTTTGGTCTGGATAAAAAAATCATAGCTGTTTTAGCTGTAGTATTTGGAATTCTTAGTAATGCGTTCGCAGGACTAATGGCTATTATAGCTTTAGTTCCAATAATTGGGCCTTTGATTGTTAGAGTATTATCTTTACCTGTATTCTGGCTGCTTAATGCTATTGGGTATTACGTTTCAGTTGTTGCTATTAAAAAAGGATACAGCAAAAACATAATTAATTATAGAGTCATTACAATAATTTTTCTTGTGGGATTCACATTTGGGTATTTAATTGCAAAACTGATTTAAAACTTATTTTATCACTTTAGCACTGAAGATCATATCACCTTTCTCGATTTGATAAACCACATCCATTCCTTCAACCACTTTACCAAATCGTGTATAATCGAAATCCAAATGAGGCTGGGGAGAAATTGTTATAAAGAATTGTGAACCCTCAGTATTCCTACCAGCATTCGCCATTCCTACTGAACCTATACCATATTCTATCGGTGAACTTTCCGTTAACAGTGTAAAATCCGGTACTCCCCACCCATCTCCCCGAGGATCACCGCCCTGAATAATAAAATTCGGTACTACTCTATGGAAATTTAAACCGTTATAAAACCCCCTATCTACAAGATCTAAAAAAGCAGAAGTTGTAAAAGGAGCATAATAACCATCACATTGTATTATTATTGTCCCTTTGCTCGTTTCAATTTTCACAAGAGGTGTTAGTCCATGTTGAAATAGTTTAGACAATCCCGGCTGCTTTGATGAAAAATATTGCTCATCGGGATAAAAACTCTCATCTACATCATAGAGCGATTCTATAACTTCTTTAGCTTTCTCTCTTACGGCAAGAATACTACTGGTAAGAAATGGTTTGATATAATCAAGAGCATCCTTCGGTCGAAGATTCTCAATGGTTTTTAAAATCTCCAGTATCGCTTCAGCATTCAAATAGCCGTCAATATTTTCCATTGCCTTATATAGAACCGGTATTATAGGTGTAAAATCGCCGGTTGGATCACGCATTGTAGCTGCAGACAGAGCCACTTTTGCTAAATCCCTACTTCTTAGTCCACTCTCAACGAAAGTTAAAAGGCTGTCAAATTCCAATTTGTTCTCTAAAACCAGCTGCTTTGAAACATTTAGCAATCCATCAAACGCTGGAGTTGATATCGAGGTCTTTCTATTTTGTGATAACCCTTTTAAAATTCCTACTGCTTCTTCTTTTCCCCACTTTGAAAGTCCGGCAACTTCATATTCCAACAGATAATCAGGAAGCGGAAAAATATTTGAGCCCGATATAGATTCAGGACCAAACTTTGAAATTAAAAATTGTACGGTTGCACCCTTTATACGTTGCGATTGATTCTCTAGTAAACCATAAACAAACTGTAATTGCTCCTCATTCAAATTTAACTCTTCCGGATAATTATCAAATGCAACGGTAATTACATGTGGATTTGAATCGTTAAGAGCTTCAAACCAGAGCGCATCGCTTCCCGGAATACTTTTAAGAGCTTTTACTGCTTCTATTCTGACTCTCCAGTCATCATCATCAACCAGATTTTTGAAAACTGAAAGTTTACTATCAAAATCTATGTTTTTCAGTATACTAGCAATTCTCGCTCTAACTTCCCGGTCAGAACAAGAAGCTGCTTTTATCAATGAATCCACATGGCGCAGCAGAACTTTGGGCTGTTTTACTCTACTAAGTGCATAAGCAGCCAATTTCCTATTACTAAAATTACTCCCATTTAGATTTGAGATAGAATAATTAACTCTACCAACAGTAACAATTCCTCTATCAAAAAAATAGAGCAAAGAAGAAAGAAGAAGATTCATTGACTCGCAATAATCGCAGTTATAAACTAAATATTTAACCGTTTCTAAATCACCTATTTTACCTAACGATATTAAAATCTGCTTTTTTACGTTGTAATCCTTTTCATGCTTTTGGGCTTCAATTAATAGCTTTCGAGAGCTTGAACAATCTAACAGCCCAAGTGAAAATACAGCACCCAATCGCACTAATGGCGAATTATCATCTAATAAACTCACCATTTGGGGTACAATTAACGTATCTCTGCTATTACCAGATGCTAAAGCCAATCGAAACCTGATAGCTTCTGAGGAAGCAAGAAAGTCATTAAATCTGGAATTAAGGTTTCTATTATTTTGAAGATAAAGTATCGTCTTTTCTTCTGGTGGAAAAGTCTCTTTTGAGCACGAAAATAAAGAGAAGCAAAATAAAGGGATTATAATTAAACTAAAAATATTTAAATCTTTTATTATTCTTAATCCTTCCAGAAAGTAGAGATATACGCTCCAGCACCAAGACCGCACATTGGAACGGCTCCCTGGTAGTCAGTATTGTATTCATCATATAGTTCAGGTATCAAATAAAAATTCTGAATTGCCTGATCAGTAATCCAATTGCGAAGTCCATAAGCCTTCTTAAAGTTTGTTATCTTTTTCAATGCAGCAACAACCCTTAAGTTGAAAAACAGCCATTCTTGCCTGTCGTACAGATCGTCATTTGCAATTCTACGGTATCCATGCTGAGCATTTTTCATAGACAAATATTTATCAAATGCAGCGAGAGTTCCCTTACTTACTTCGTCTTGCGGATTAAAGATCCAGTTAAGAGCTTCCACAGAAGAAATATCCATATAGGCTTCAGGATCCCTGTCCTCAAGATTTCCTTTTAAAGTATTTTCCTCAGGGTCAAATAAACTTTCTCCAATGGCGATTCTAATTCTATTTGCATAATCCTCATATCTGTCTGCTCGATCTTCATCCTCAATCAAGCGGGCTAACCAGGAAGCATCAACCAAACCACGATAAGCACATGCAGAAGTGTAAGTGTAATGTTTATCTGGTAGATGTGCCCTATACGGTCCTGAATCAGCACGTATAAGTCCTGTTTCATCAACCATATTTACTAATACATCGGTAATCTGTCGGGAAATTTTTCCCCAGTAATATTCTAAGAATTTCAAATCCTCAGTAACTTCAATATAGTGACGCAAGTTCCAGAGTGTTAAACCAAATCCATCAAGCTCAATATTCAGCCCATCTTCGTTGCGGTCTGAGTCTTCGACACCATTACCGAAATATCGAGATACTGAAACAGCGTAATCCTGCCCAATACCGTAATCCTCGTCATACCATATAAAATGTTTAAATTGTCCGCAACGGCTATTCATAACAAACTGTAAAGCGGATAGCGCCTCCTCAATATGCCCTGAATATAATAGTGCGTCAATAGAATAGGCTTGATTTCGCACCTGGCATATATTATATACTGATGGTGGAAGCGAAGCTATTATTTGACCACGAGTTGGGAATTCTTCTCTGCACTGCCCCATTTTTAATATAGCAAGAGATTGAAGATACAAACTTCTCTCTTTTTGACCAATTATCTCTGGTATCAAAGTGCTCTTATGCCACTTCCTCCACCAATTAACTTCTTCAATAAGTGCAGAAAATCCTGGATGTCTGTTTTTGAACTTTCTCAAAAACATATAAAAATCGGGAGACTTATCGTAGTAGAGAAAAACAGTAAGCCACTTACAATTATCTTCCTGATATGCCCATTTGCCAATATTAACATCAATATCTTTTTTCTTAATTTCAAAATTCAGAGAAAGGCTATCTATATCATCTCCCTCAATAACTGTAAAAAATATCCACATCGGTTTATCAACAGTGAAAGGACAAAAAGCATATTGCGTTAACTTGAAACCCTCACCCTGTAATTCATGTCTGATAATACCTGTTCCCTCAATGTAACCGGATTTATCGGAATATAAGCTTGAAAGTGGAATTTCTCTATCATCGCTAAATAAAACAGTCTTGGCATAATTTATCAAAAGGGGTGTTTCAGTCTGATCATCATATTTCTGATAAATATGAGAATAAAAATGGTCAAATCTGAGATTATTAACATTATAATTAGCTGCAGATATTCCATTTGTGAAAGGAATTTGATAATACGACCGACGGGGAACCTCTTTTATACAGGACTCTTCGGTCTCTGATTCCGAAATGATTTCTAAAGGACCTTTGTAGATTCCACCGTTAAGGCTTTTATCGTAAACTCTCAGCGCAAGGACATTCTGTTTTTGTAGTATCCCTTTCGGAATATTATAAAACCGATTATTATTACGCGCTGTGGAATAGTCAGGTGGGAATGTCCCTCGCGCGCCTATTTTTTCACTGTTCAGAAATGTTTCATCAACATCGTCAATACGTCCCATAACTATAATAAGCGAATCCTGCTCAATTACTGAAGAATCTAAAGAGAAGTGATACCGATACCATGCATATCCATCGTACCCTTCATAGTTCTGATCTTCCCAAAAAGAAGGAATCTCAATCGAATACCACGATGAATCATTATATTCAACTTTTGACCATGTTGAATCATCTCCAAGTTGAAATAGCCATGTGCCTTTTAGGGGAATTTCACCATATAAAGCAGAAAGTAAAGATAGAGACGCAAGAATTGTTTTAATATATTTCATAAGGTAAATATTACATCAATTTATATGAAAGTGCCTAAAGTTTTCTCGAAGAGATGTCTTTGACAAATGCGACCAATGAACAATAAACAATTATCAATCAACAATGTACAATATTCCATCTCCATTTTGAAAGCAAATTATCTGTTCCACTGGCAACAGCAATAACATGTTTAACACCTGGAATTTTTGCTTGATTAGACCGGGGATCCTGAGCTTTAACTTTTGGTTGAACGGAGTACTGCTGCTTTTCAATTCTCTGAGTATTCAAAGATGCTTTGCTCATAATAATTTTCTCATATTTTCAAGTGATAATTGATTTATTCCTTCTGCTGTGAACTTTGCTCACCCTATTTGGAACTTCATTAAAATCTGCTATATAATTTCTCTAATACTTCCTTCAAGTTCAAGCAACTTCCGCTTTAGTTCCACCCCTCCAGCAAAGCCTGTTAATTTACCATCAGAACCAATAATACGATGACAGGGAATAAGAATTGGTATAGGATTACGTTTTAGAGCTCCTCCGACTGCCCTTGCCGCTTTCGGCTTTCTTATCCACTCAGCAATTTCTCTATAGGTTGCTATCTTCCCAAAGGGTACAATCCAGGTCCCATATAGAACCTGAAGTGAAAACGGTGAAGAAATCAAAGTTGTATCTATTTTAGGATACCGATAAGTCTTCCCATCATTAAAATAATTTATTAGGTCAGACAGTAACTCTATCCCAAATGCAGGTAGTTGTGCTTCAACAATTTCAAATCCCTTTGCTCTGGCTCTATTTTTAGCATTTTCAAAATCACTCTTTATTATACTTACTGAAAGAACACCATTTTCACTGCAAATAATTTGAAAATCTACATTTGCTTTGCCGATTCCTACAAAAACTCTTTTTAAAGAACTATTTGAATTTAATGTAAATCCCGACTCTGACATGCATTCACTTAAAAGATTCTGGCATCTCGAACAATTTCTCCAATGCTCAAAATAAATAATTTCTTCAGAAAGTGACAAATGGTGGCTTGAGATTTTCTGAGCCAAAGTTTTTGATAGATGATCTATCATGGGATTTAAAATTTCAAACCTTTGTAATACAGATTCCTTAGTTCTTCGCTCATACTTCCATCCGGGAGCATCCAATCAGCGTGGGGCTCACCTCTTTCTTCCATTTGATAGCGAATACAACTTTTCCAGTCCCCTTTGCAATACAGCTCTATCCATTTCGAATCGAGATTCCCCTCTTCATAGAAACTTTTCAACGGACAAACCGGAAACCATTTACACTCTTTATGAAACATTTCTTATCCTTAGCATAGTACCTCTGATGTTGATTTCATGAAAAATGAATGTCTGAGGAATACTAAGGTTTTAATGTCAGTACCTTTGCGCCATCTTTCATTAACTTGAATCTATTTGTAGTTACTATTTTGTATTGTCCAGAATTATATAAAAGTGCCTGGTCATCGTAATTTGGGTGGTTGGGAATACCGCTCTGACCTGTAGGAATAACACTATAAATATTCTCAAGATCATCAAGTGGCATAATAAATCTTAAAGATGGGCCAACTTTTTTATCGAGGGGCTTATTAAGACTGAATGCACCGCAATTAACCGTTGCTTCTGAACCGGGGGATGGAAAAGGACCGACATTAAAACGAAATAGTTTGTCTATGATTCTAACTTTACCCAGCGGGTGATTGTGAGTAAGTGTGTGAATTTTACCCCACTCCCATTCTGAAAAATTTGGTGAATAATCCTTCCTCAGGAACCCAATAGCATTTTCAAAAGATTTCATGAGAATATCCTTTCGCCTCTCTACAACATCTCTTGTGAGAATATTATCAAACCATGATGATTCACCTCGCTTAAGTAGTTCCATACTATTGCGGATCGGAAAACTCGAAAAACTTAGAAACTGCTCGAATACATCTTCACCTGCAAGGTCCATTTCATCTTTGTAGATCAACCCCATCATTTCCACTATCATGGTATTAAAAATGGTGGCTTCAAAAGAATGTATATCATCGTGAAAATCCCATGCCTTTAAAGACTTATAAGATTTTTTTTCAAGAAGGTCAGTTAATTCAGTATCAGGCACTGCTTCGAAGAAATATTTTAAAACCTCTTTTGCATAGAGAGAATAATCATCAAGTTGAAGTTTTTTCATATCTTCAATAGAAAATTTCTTGTTCTCACTTAAAACCCCTTCTATTCTCTCAAATCTATATGAGGGTTCATAGTGATTGGAAATATAATATGGATAATTATCGCTGTAAAATCTGACATTCGTGGATACAACAAATCCAATTTCGGGATTTAATATATAGGGCATTTCATCATAGGGAATATATTTTTGCCATGTATATTTCGGATCATCTCCTGGAAGAGGAAGAAGCATTTCTCCTCCTTTTCTGATTGGTACATTTCCCATTGAGACAAGTGCTATGTTGCCATCTACATCTGCATACGCTACATTTTGACCGGGAACTTTGTAATACTGTGCGGCTTTTCTGAATTCATCCCAATTCTTTGCACGGTTAATATCCAACATACCCTTGAATTCATCTGAAAAATCCTGTCCTGTCCACCTCATCGAAACTGCATCATCGGAATTATTAAGCAGTTTGTGGATATTATTAATTATCGGTCCGTTACGAGTAGAATATATCGTGATTGTGGTATCTGGTTTATCTTTTATCCGGATTATCTCATCACGTTCTGCTATTGATTCCCATTTACCATTATAAAAATACTTATCTCTTTCACGGCTTATAGTTTCTACATAAAAATCAACATCGTTGGTCATCATGTTTGTAAAGCCCCAGGCAATATTTTGATTGTGCCCGATAACTACTCCCGGCAAACCCGGAAATGTAACACCAGCAACATCAATGTCTGGACTTACAAGGTGAACTTCAAACCATACCGCCGGCTGAGAATAACTGAGATGTGGATCGTTGCATAGAATTGGCGCTCCGGTCTCGGTTTTCATTCCTGAGAGTGACCAATTATTACTTCCGATATTGGAGGATTCAACCCCAAGAAATTTCTTAGCTGCAATACTTTGTTCTCTGAAATAACTTAGAGCATCAGAAAGCCCTGCATAATGATCAGGAATTGACTCAGGCCAGTCTTTTATAAAAGTAGGAAGTACTTCTCTGGTTTTATCGGCACCATAAATCTCAAGAAGTTTGTAAAAGACAATCTCTGCATTCCAGGATTGAGTAAGGTCCCAACCCATAAGACGAACAAAGGATATACAATCTTGTGGCGTCCATTTCATCGGTTTGTATCTCGCTAACCTGAATTCTACCGGAAGATTATGTTCATTAAGATCAATATAAGTATTTACTCCCTCAACATACGCTTTTATTATATCAATGACTTCAGGGTTCAGTTTGGGTGTAATTTCTCGAGTTATTTGTCTAATTCCTAACGTTCGCATGAAAACATCTAATTCAATAAGTTTACTCCCAAACGCTTCAGATAGTCTTCCCTCAGCCACTCTTACCATTTGATCCATTTGGAAAAGGCGTTGAGAAGCGTGAATATAACCAAGAGCACAAAATAGGTCGTGATTATTATCTGCATAAATATGGGGAACACCGTAATTATCAGTTATTACTTCAACATCTGCGTGAAGCGCTGGCAGGATTGATACTCCTTCCTTCTCTGGTATCTTAACATGGAAATACAATTTAAAAGATACTAATGTGATTATAATCAATAGAAGAATAATACTTAAAAGCCATTTTAACCACTTCTTCATAGTATTTCCATTTTATGATGCTTCAATTTGCCTTATCAATTCCAGAGAGAAATCAACCGCCAGTTGAATTGTTTCATATTCAATATTTTCGATAGTGTCAGTGTACCAGTGCCAGTTTGGAATGTTTCCGTCATCGTCAAGAGCAATAAGTGTAGTGCACGGGTAGCCTTGTTGTGCAAAAGCAAGTGCATCGAAATATGCACGTCTGTACTCAAGAGGTTGTATTTTTGAAAATCTGGACAGTGATGTAATTGCAGCACATTTATCAATAATTGTTTCATCATATTTCCAGAATAGCAACATGCCCTCGCCAGTTACATAATGAAGATTCCCCTTGCCAATATTATCAATATTTATTACATACGTATTTTCCGGATCTAAATCTGATTTGTAATCGTCTATGAAATGTTTTGCTCCCTGAATTCCAGCTTCCTCACATCCGGTAAACAGTATCCACAGATCTGTATTTTGCAAGAGGTGTTTTTTCAAATCATTTAAAATTTCAAATATTGCAGCTACGCCTGATCCATTATCGTTAATATCGGGAACAAATTTATGAGCAATTTCTCTATAAATATGAATAAAAATATTTGCAAGTTGGTTAAGTGCAAGTAAAATGCAAATAAGTTTAAACCACCAAAAACTTGCCCAATATTGACCTAAAAATGCCCAGGGAATTGTCACGGCACTCACAACAGTATTGAATACAAAATTTTTTCTGAATGATTTCACCATTGAAGGAGAAAAAATCATTGAGGCACGCGCTGAGTCATAATGAGCCATCAATATTAGATTTCTCTTAGAATCACCGGAAACAGGAGTAATTTGACCGATGACATTCTGCGATTTTCGCTTCAGGATAAACGGTGTAAATGGCGTTGTCCTTCCCATAAAATGTCTGAAAAACGACCAAAATCCGATAAGTACAAATGCTGTCCCTAAAAAAGACACCCAGGGACTCATTAAAATCCCTGCCATCATAAAAAGCGAAAACAGAATAACTTCCCATGAATAGCTTGAGATCGCCTTAAAAGAATCTAACGACTCTTTAATACCCATTTCCTTTAAAGCATTTCCAAGAAATTGTGCTGCTGATCTTTCCTCTTTTGTTGTTGCTCCTCTATGGGGCAGATTTGAAAAATTTTCTAGAATTTGTTTTCCTGTCATAGTGTAATAAATATAATTCATTTTCCATGGAGCAACAAGAAGCAATAATTTATTTTTATTTAATTTTTTATATGATAAATTACACCCGCTTTTTAGCAGTGGCGAGGTAGCTCAGTCGGTAGAGCAGGGGACTGAAAATCCCTGTGTCGGCGGTTCGATTCCGCCCCTCGCCACAATAAGTATAGGCTCCAGCCGGAGACTTTTTTGTTTTAATTTTTATACAGTTATAAGACAAAGTAACAAAACCAATTTAGCTTCGTAAAAATTGGTTTGCTGGCTCTATTTATTTTGCCAGTTCCGTCATGAGCTCACCCATAACGGAATGTAATGTTTGCCGAGTGATTCGGCTTCATTCGTTGTTAATTTTCATTTATTGCCCCATTTCATACAATTCCCCCAGAAACTGAGTATTCCCATAAAAACTACATAAGGAATCTGAAGAATAAACCAGAGAATAAAAGTTCTGCGAATGTCGCGTCGATTATAAACATCCGTCGCTTTAAAGAATAAAATCCCCTCTCCTAAAAGCTTAAGTCCCAGAAAGAACAGTAACGGCTTTAATACACTAACGCCCCAAAACAAGAGTAATAAATAGATAATCGGTACCAAATTGGTTATAAATGTGGAGAGAACAACTGTAAAAAACGGTACATTCAATTTGTGCATATAGTTTGCTTCCGATGCCCACCTTATCCGTTGTCTGACAAATGTTAAAAAGTTATTTACAGGTTCATTTTCAACCCATGCTTTTGAATCCGAAGCAAAAACGATCTTAGTCCTTGTTTTTTTCTTAACGACCTGCATAAAAAGAGAATCATCCCCGCCAACACGGTCTATAACCTCTTTATAACCACCTACTTTCTGAAACAAAGATTTCCTAAACGCCAGATTCTGCCCGCTGCAAGCCCAGGTAATACCAAGATTCAACGTACCCTGATCCGCCGCCATTAACTGAAGAAAATCCAGCGCCTGTAACTTTGTGAATAAAGACCTGTCATAAATAACCCCGGCAAATCCAGCTACCATACCAATTTCATTAGAAAAGTAGCCAATTGTTGTAGAAATCCATTTTGAACCCATTAAACAATCTGCGTCTGTTGTCAGAATTATTTCTCCCTTTGCACTTTCTATACCCAGATTAAGAGCTGCTTTTTTATTCTTATAATCTGATTTTTCCCCTTTTGTAGTAAGAACTTTGAGATTGTAGAAATCTTTCGAATGCTCCTGCAGTGTTTCATAAGTACCATCATCAGAGTCATTGTCTATTATAATAACTTCGTATAAATCTCTGGGATAGTTCTGTGTTTTAAGGCACTCCAACAATTTCGGAAGCCTTTTAACCTCATTCCTTACAGCTATTACAACACTTACTTTTGGCTTACCTGAGGATTGAGGTTTAACAGGTCTATAAAGTCCAACCCAATAAATTAATAACGAAATAAAATATATAATGGAGAAAATAAAGGATATCCAGAAAAACCAGGTCACAGTTTGATCAAACCAATAAGAAAGATGCGATTATCAAATAAATTGAAATACCAAATATATCCGAAACTGTAGTGACAATTGGTCCAGTCGCAATTGCCGGATCAATGTTTAGGCGGTGCAATGTTACCGGGATTAACGTGCCCATAGTTGCTGAAAGTGACATCGCTAACATAAGCGAGATACTAATTGTTATTCCCATATTCAGAATATTAGCTTGATGAATGTGAAACACAACAGCAAATACGCCTAGTAAAATTCCATAAGCAAAACCAAGTATCATCCCGATCCTCATCTGCCCAAAAAGCACTTTCAAAATCTGCTTAATATTAATTCGCCCTGTTGCAATACCCCTAACGGTAATAGTGGAAGATTGCGTGCCTACATTTCCGCCCATACCAGCAACAATCGGCATAAATGCTGCCAGTATAACGAATTTACTAATAAGTTCATTGAATCCCATAACGATAAGCGAGACGGCAAAACCACCAATAAATGTTGCAAATAACCAGGGAAATCGAATTTTAGCAGCTTCAAAAGTCGGTTTTAATAATATTTCTCTATCTTTTCCCACTCCTGCCATCTGGAGAAAATCTTCCGTAGCTTCTTCTCGTATAACATCAATAATATCGTCTACGGTCACTATACCAAGTAACTTATTATGTCGGTCTACTACAGGTAAAGCCAAAAAATTATATCGACCCGTTATCCTTGCTACTTCCTCCTGATCGGTGTCAGGCTGAACACTAATGACTCGGGTGATCATAACATCTTTTAATTTTTTCTGCGGCTCAACCATTAATAACTGCCGAAGAGAAAGCACACCAGTCAGCTTCTCGTTTTCATCTTCGACATAAATATAAAAAACCATCTCAAGGTTCTTTTGCTCATGAATCGTATTGATCGCATCTTGAACAGTATCCTCTTCCTTCATCTTGAGTGGCAGTGGAACCATGATGCCGCCAGCAGTGTCCGGTGGATACATCATTAATTCTTCCAAATCCTCTGAATCAGCTGTGCTCATTAATTCCAGCACTTTTTTCCCAACTTCTTCAGGTAACTGTGCTAAAATATCAGCTTGATCATCTGGTGCCATCTCTTTCAAGAGAGAGATAATCGATTTTGGCGGCATGTTTTCCAACAGTTCTAGAAGAATTGCTCTATCAAGTTCCGTCAGAAACTCCGCTTTGTATGAACTATCTGTGATAAGATTAAAAATCTCTTCTCTTTCAATATCAGCAAAAGATCGAAATAACGCTGCCAGGTCTGCAGGATGCGTTTTTACGATCATCTTTTTAATATTGGAGTGTGCATTACGGTGTATTAGTCGTCTATAAGTATCTAATAAAATCATAAATTCATGGTCTAACATGATTGTACCTCCAGATACAATATTTTACAACGTTGGCTTTGAAGGTGAACCATAAACATCTTCAAAATTTATCACTTCTTCAGTCCTTTTAGAAATTGGCGTCACAGAAATAAATAATCTTATACCTACATAAAAAAGAAAAACCCCAATTATTAAAATAAATGGTGAAGTATGACCTCGCCATTCATACCAGGAAATTGATTCGGGGGTCTGATGAGCAAACCAAACTGCGACCCCATTATTCATTGCATGAAGAAGAAAAGATATCCAAATAGAATTTGTTCTCCAGGCAACATATCCTAAGAAAAGCCCAATCAAATATATCTGAATCACCCACCAGGGATTAAAATGTACAATAGCAAATGTAAGCGCTGAAAAAAGTACAGCTTTGGTAACATCTTTCAATCTGTACTCTAATACTCTTTGAAAAAATCCTCTAAAAACAATTTCCTCAACAAAAGGTGCAAGTAAAATAACCACACCAATAATAAAAAGTGCTGAAATAGGACCCTTGATTGTCATTATCTCATTGATTTGTGAAAAGCCCTCCGGTACAGGGTGAATCATCTGCGCTATCCTGTCAAGCTCATCTGTAATAATTATCAACCCAATACCGAGAGGAATGGCTGATAAAAAGGACGCCCGAGATACTGGCTTCAGACGAAAAAATCTCTTGTAATTAGACTTCATTCGTTTTGCCCAAAAAATTACGGGGACAGGTAGAAAAACCTCTCCAACTAGTAATGCAAATTGTGAAATAGTCACCTCTTTATCCCCTGAAGATGATATTCCAACCACTAATATGGTAACGAGGGAGGCAAATAGCAATCCCATAATTAAAAGGACAATTGATGTTTTTATTCTTGGAATGATTTCAGGCATTTAACAACTTTATTTTATTCGGAAAAAGCGAGTGAATTTATAGACACAGCGATGGAAAGTCAAGGCATTAACTCCTTCCATAAAATAGTAAAATATTACTGTATTTATTAACTCGAACTTGACAGGACTAATTATTTTTCTTCAGCATATCCGGGACTTCTTCTTTAATTTTTCCAGAAAGCTTCTGAATTTCTTGTTGTATCAACTCAGTATCGCTCTCTTTAAATCCCCGTTTGTAATAAGCTATTTTCCCGTCCTCTGTAATAATAACAAAAGTGGGGGTAACCGAAGCTTTATATTTTTTAGATATCACTCCATATTTATCATGTAATACAGGAAGGGTATATCCCATTTTTGAAATATACTTCTTCACCTTATCTTCATTTTCTCCGACATTAACAAGATAAATACTAATATTTGAATATTCTTTACGTAGAGTATGAATATATGGTATTTCTTTACGGCAGGGTATGCATGAAGTAGTAAAGAAATTTAACACTACAGGATTCTTTTTGTCAGGGAGCGCTTTGTCTCCAACCACCTTACTAAGAAAAAAATCTCCGCCCCTTATCTCATGAGCATAAAACATCGGCGCCACATCTCCGACTTTCAAACAATCGTCGTTTACTGCTGAAGAATCAGCACTCAATGACAATAAAACCATCATTAAAACAACATATATAGACGTCATATCAGTCCTCTCTGTCTTTATATAGCAATTCATTCAAAAATATGCCGACAGACACTCCTAAATTGAGTGACTCCCCATAGCCTCTCTTTCTAATACTCAGCTTGTAATCTGTACTTTCTATAATCTTCTCTGGTAAACCATGCGACTCGCTGCCAAAAACAAGAATCCACCTATTACCTAAATCAAATTCCGATAATTTACTCCCTGACATATCTGCCGCCAAAAACTTAATCCCCTTTCCCTTTGCTCTATCATACAACAATTCAAAGTCAATATTAGGTGAAATTTCCATATGGAAAATAGCCCCCATTGATCCACGGACAACCTTTGAGCTATAAACATCGACAGAACCGGGAGAAATAAAAATTCGCTTAACATCAAACCAAAGCGAAGTGCGAATTATTGTTCCCAGATTACCTGGATCGCTTACTTGCCATAAATAAAGTGCAGGAATATCGTCCTCATCGAGAAACTCAAAATCCTTCTCATTTATTTTCCCAACAGCAATTATTCCTTCAGGACTATTCAGCGAATTGATCTGGTTGATTTCTTTCGGCGAAATTAAATATATCTTTGTAGAGCAATTTTTCGACAACTCAATTATCTCTAATATTAAACTTTCATCAAACTTACTTGAAATGTAAATTAATTTTACGGGATAATTTGCAAGTAGCGCTTCCCTAACTGGCTTTAGTCCCTCGATTAAAAAAAGTTTATGCTTGTAACGGTATTTTTTTATATGAAGAGAACGAAGAAAAGCCCTTTCATTGTTTGAGAGTTTATAGTGAAATACTGATCGATTGTTGTTGAGCGGCATTTTTTTTAAATCTTGGCTTTTGGTCTTTGCACATTCCCTTTACTGTTCTTTTCAATATCGGTTTATGTACATAATCATATCTTAGACCTTTCAAAATTACGCGAAATTTAAATTTAATTTTTACATAAACACTATCTTATTAAATTACGCACAGTTTACAGGGTTTTTGCCGATATCACAAACATCAATGAAAAGTTATTAATAGAACGAAAATGAAACAAGACCGTACTTTTAAAGATATTTTGCTCCTCACTTTATTGAGGTTTAAATCCGTTCTACTCGTCATCTTCATGAGTAAAACAAGAATACTCGACAACTATTGTAGGCGCCGTAACAATGTTAGAAAAGAACGAATCTCACTTAAATACAACGGGGTGAATTTTGTTGCATTAAGATATTCCAGGTTTCCGCTAAAAAAACGACCTTTATTTATATTAAATATCGGAATATCTTCTTACAGCGAAAACCATGTCATATTAAACCGCTTAGCTAAGGCAATTGCCCTGTTAGGGTACCACGCTTTTATTCCATGCTTTTATGAGATGAAAGATTGCTGGGTTCGTAAAGAATCCGTCGAACATATAGAACACGCTATTCTTGCTATATCAAATTTGGATTATGTCAATTCAAACCGGATTGGCTTAATTGGAGTGAGCTTCGGAGGCGGACTATCCCTGCTTGCAGTTAAAAACCCAGAGGTAAATAAAAAAGTTAAATTTGCACTTGTTATTGGGATATACTCTGATCTTGAATCATCCCTTCGATTCTCGTTCACAGGAAAATTTAAAGTTCAAAGCAAAATTAAATGCTTTTATCCAAATCCTCTGGGAAGAATTATTTTCTTTAATAACTTTTTAGAAAAAATAAAACTATTCAAAAATGTAGAAAAAGCAAAAAAAGTACTTGGTGATTTCCTAAAAGATAGAAAGAGATTGGCTTTTGAAAATATAAGAAACCTTGAGCCTGCCGATCAAAAACTGATTTTGTCTCTGTACAGAGGCTGCGAAAATGATGGCGTTTGCTATAAACTGATTAACTCTAATATCAAAGAGTTATCCGATACAATTTCGCCAAAATATATTAAAGATGACCTCGGGATACCAATCTTCATTATACACGACATTTATGATGATATGATAGATTATGGACAGAGCATTGATTTAGCAGATTCTCTTTACAGCTCCTGTGGAATATATTTACATTTGTCAGATATATTGTGCAAAAACAAGATTAATTATTTATTATTGCATCCAGGGAGGTGGATAACCGGTGCTGCAAAACTATCAAATGTTTTTTACCATGCTCTTGCTGTTCTTTACTCTGATAAAAACCTAAAATACAATCCTGAAAACAAACCGATTAGATTAAAGATATAATGTAACTATTCAGCCACTGAGCTACAGACCTGCCCGTCGTAGAGTAGAGACAGAATCCCAAGACTTAGGTTGAGGTTTGTCTTCTCTGTTTCTGACTGTTTCCTGCCAGTGTCACAGTATTTCTCCCGACTATGTCGGGATCATCAATCCCCCTCTTCAAACCGTGCATGCGGTTTTCTCGCACATGGCTTTCCCATAGCATTCGTCATAAGCATTCACGCTTTTTAATCATAGGAAGTATAATCATCGCTTTTTAAGAACTGCATAAACTCCTGGCTTAAATAGTTTACTCCTCCTTTGACTTAATCTTATTGACCAAAAGTAGAACCTCATTTGAAGATAATAATTGACTTTACGAAACATACGGCGGGGATACCCAACATTTCCAAAATAGGATTTCCAACCCTTTAGAACACGATTAAGTAACAGTATTAGTTCATTTAACCCTAACCATCGAAATTTCATAATTACTTCCCGAATGGTGCTGTGTAGATGCTTTACTGCTTTTAAGCATGGCTCTATTACAAGATAGCAACTGTTTGAATAGTAGAGACTTCTTTGATAACTGAAAAGGGTCTCCTCCCTCCCAGGAAGGATCCCTATGGGATGGGAGAAGACTATATCCTTCTTTTGTATAGAATGTATTCCTATTATATTTTTTCAAAGCGCCTCTTCAGCTCCGGAGGATGGCAAGCCAGCATCAGTACTTGGCGTGAGGGGCTTTCTCTCTAATTTTCTACTATTTTTTATATAAACTTTCTTCCAATGTCCGCTATAGAATACAATGGTCATTCCAATTCCCTGCACAATATCGGAGGCATTAATACCTAACCAGATACCAGATTGATCCATTTTAAGAAGTAGAGCGAAAAGATAAGCAAGTGGAATTCTGAAAGCTAATTGTCCTATAGCATTGATCAGAGTTGGTGTTTTTGTATCTCCTGCTCCATTCATTCCCTGTCCGAGGATAATTGAAAATGCCAGAAATGGAAATGTAACGGCTATATATCTTAAAAATGAACTACCAATTAAAACCAGTTCAGGTTGATCACTGAATATTTTGATAATTATCGGTGCGAAAATAATAAAAAGTATTGCCACGGGAATAGCTAGGGATTCATAATATTTTACTGCTTGCCAAGCTGATTTTTCAGCTCGTTTTGGCTTATTCGCTCCTAAATTTTGCCCAACCAGAACTGCAGCGGCAGAGGAAAAACCGAAGCCTGGGACCATAATAAACATTCTTATACGGGCTCCAATGCCGTATGCCGCAAGTGTAATAGCTCCGAAGGAACAAACAAGCCGCATCAAAAAAAGGAAAGATACTTCTCTAATAAAAACTTGTAGAGAAGCAAAAGATCCAATGCTTGTTATCCTTTTCATTAATGTGGGTATGGGTTTGAGATGTTTGAGTTTGAAATGAACAGTTGAATTTCCGAAAATCAGATGCCAAAAAAGAAAAGTAAGCCCAATTCCTCGGCTGGCAACTGTTGCGATAGCCGAGCCTTCAACTCCCAACTGTGGGCAGGGACCATATCCCATAATTAAAATTGGGTCAAGAAAGATGTTAATTACATTAGCTATGATAAGTGCTTTAAGTGGCGTTTTAGCATCACCTGCTCCACGGATAGTGCTATTTATGCCAACAAAAAAGAGAATAAATATAGACCAGCCAAATATTATCCTCAGATACCCTGTGGCATAAATGAGAACATCATCTCTGGCTCCAAATAATCTTAAGAGGGGTTCAATCAAAAATATAGTAACGATTAGCATAATTATTGAACCGATAATACACAGGAGAAGTGTCTGACCGAGAATTAGATCAGCTTTTTCATGTTCTCTTTGACCAATAGATTGAGCAACAAGTGCCGTTGTCCCGACAGCAATACCCTGCGCAATCATCATTAAAATAGCAACAACTGTTCCCGCAATTGAAAGAGCAGCGATTTCGACATGCCCTAAGCGACCGACGAAATATAGGTCTACCATAGAAAACAGATTTTGCAATGCTCCCCCAACCATCATAGGAGCGGCTAATTTCCAGATTGAGCTGGAAATCCGACCATCAATCAGCCCTTTTTCAATTTTCCTTTTCCGTTGTTCTCTCATAAGTACTTTATTTTATATTATGAGTACACTTAAAAAAGGTATAATTCTACAGAAAGAAACCGTTTCCCGTGGGGATCTCTTTGAGAGAAACGGTTGGATCGCTTGGGCTGTGTTTTATTAACCCCCAACTTTCCCAATAAGGGATGCCTACGGCAAAGTTGTGGGATAATAGTAAGTTACGTAGGTATAGAACTGTTTTTCTCATCTCAAAGAGATCCCGTTGGGATAGAGATGCCTTTGGCAAACAGTTTCCATAATCATCAGATGGATTCAACTTCTTATGCTTTTTTTAGTGGACTCATATTATTATTTGAAATTGAGATTATACTCGTTCTGTTACTTTTAAAATAATTACACTTTATTAAGGATGTTATATTTTTTGAGATTTTAAATTTTTGATAAAATCTCTGGTATAAGCAATTGTGCTGATATTTTTATTCTTTCAACATTTACTTTAGTTTTTAAAATTTTTCAAATAACTATTAAAATTTATTAACCTTTTCAAATCTTTCCAAGTAGAGTATCATACCCAAATTCCGACATAGAGAATTTTGTTTTTTTAAATGACTTCAAAAAGCCTCAAATTTTGCAAAAATAACTACATCAACTAATTTGTATACTTCATTTCGATCAGGTCATAGTCAATTCATCCTAAAATATACTGTGAAATCCTCAGTCCGAACATACTTTGCCGGAATCCTGGAGGATTATACTCTTGGGTATCATAAAAGCCAGATTAGTTTCAACCATATCTTAGATTCGCTATTTTCACTCTGATCTGTGTGTATTCCTCTATCCATTCCAAAGCCCGATTAACCGCTAGCCAGAGTTGGCGTGAGGTACTGACAACTCGTCCCGCAATCCGTAACACTTTCCGGCGAATCGTCTCTATCAGACAAGTTAAATATCTTTCCGGCAGGATTAATAACTGAAAAAGTTTCATCACATTATAGGCTAACATTCCAATGGTATAATAGATCCGGTTGGCTTCAATCGTTCCACACGGTGCGTATTGCAGGTTCAGTCCGTACTTCCCATCTTTTATAAACCGCTCGCAGTTGCCCCTTTGCTGATGATGATAAAGAACCACATCTCCACTCATTTCCTCTTCCGGTATATTCGTAATCACCGCATAGTAATTACTATAGGAAACCTCGCCAAACATATCTATTTGCCGATTACGTTTACGTTTCACAATCAGGCGAAAACAATGATTACTGTCATTCATTATAAGTTACTCACCATAAATATTTATAATCAATTCGTTCCATATTCCAATTCCAACATTTAGTGGTTTTACTAAGCTACCATTTCTCCAATGCCATACT